>Ga0206124_10000622_pt1 | contig 28511 bp, 39 predicted proteins | sample Helgoland_Spring_3_FD_148671 | JGI IMG/M metagenome (GOLD analysis project Ga0206124, IMG submission 148671) | Pelagic subsurface seawater microbial communities from Kabeltonne, Helgoland, North Sea - Helgoland_Spring_Bloom_20160321_2 | ecosystem: Environmental > Aquatic > Marine > Epipelagic ... | reverse complement strand
TCTGCACCCATCACAGCGATCTCAGAGTTTAACCATGCGTAATTCACATCACCCATTAAATGTTTTGAGTTCATGACTATATATGCACCTCCATATGCTTTACGTGTGATAACTGTAATTTTTGGTACAGTTGCTTCTGCGTATGCGTATAAAAGTTTAGCTCCATGCTTAATAATGCCGCTATGCTCTTGAGAAACACCAGGTAGGAATCCAGGTACATCTACAAAAGTAAGGATAGGGATATTAAATGCATCACAGAATCTAATAAATCTAGCGCCTTTTTGTGAGGCGTTGATATCTAAGCATCCTGCTAAATGCATAGGTTGGTTCGCAACTATTCCAACGGTGCTTCCATCCATTGTTGCAAAACCTACAATAAGATTTTTTGCAAAATTTGGTTGGATCTCAAAAAACTCACCTTCATCAATAATGGTATGAATTAACTCCTTCATGTCATATGGTTTTGAAGAATCTTGAGGGACCAATGTTTTTAAAGAAACGTCAACACGGTCAGGAGAGTCATTTGTTGGTCTGGTTGGAACTTTATCTGTGTTAGATAGAGGTAAGAAGTTAAATAATTTTCTGATTGATAGCAATGCTTGAATGTCATTTTCAAAACTTCCATGAGCCACTCCACTGATGCTAGTATGAGCTTTTGACCCACCTAACTCTTCTTGTGTAATAGTTTCATGTGTTACTGTTTTTACAACATCTGGTCCTGTAACAAACATATAAGATGAATCTTCTACCATGAAGATAAAGTCTGTTATAGCAGGGGAGTATACAGCTCCACCCGCACATGGTCCCATAATCATGGATAATTGAGGTATAACACCTGATGCATCTACATTTCGTTGGAATATTTCTCCATATCCTCTAAGAGCGTCAACTCCTTCTTGGATTCTAGCGCCACCAGAGTCATTTAGTCCTATTACTGGAGCTCGGGATCGGATTGCCATATCCATGATATTGCATATTTTTTTTGCGTGTGCTTTACCAAGAGAACCACCCATAACTGTGAAATCTTGGCTGAATATAAATACTAATCTTCCATTAATTGTACCATGGCCAGTAACCACGCCATCCCCAGGGACTTTGTTTTTATCCATGTCGAAATTTGTGCAGCTATGCTCTACAAGCATTCCATGTTCTTCAAAGGAATCTGTGTCTAGGAGAACTTCAATTCGTTCTCTGGCAGTTAGCTTTCCTTTTGCATGTTGTGCTGAAATTCTTTTGCTACCGCCACCAAGTTGGGCAGTGCTTTTCTTTTTAGTCAAAATAGACTCAAGGTCTGATGCCATAGAATAACAATGTTTCGTTTAGGTTGGACAAACTTAGTCGAATATGGCTCAAAAGTCAAATTTCTAAAGTTACTCAAAGCAACAAAGTTAGATTTTTGCTAGCTTACAAAGATTGCATCAAAAGTTACAACTCACCATGATAATTTGTACAAACATCTAAGTGATCACCGAGGGTCTCACAAATATTAACGTCTTCAATGTGCATCCTGCATTCGAATTCTTCATTTTGTGTAAGATGAGAACATGGAGAAGAGTTGAGAGTAGCTGAGAACTTGCATGTATATTTAGTTTCGGGTGATGGTAAGGACTCTAGTATTCTTAGTGTATCTATTTTTTCAGGGTTATATTTATGATTTAAAGAAGTATAGCAAAGACCAATCCCTAGCAACTGAGAGTAAGATACAGATGTAACGCATTGCACTATCTGTGATAGTTGTTCTATCGTTGAGGATGGTTGTTCTTTATGTGAAGCACAATATTTCTTCACAGAAGGGTCTTCCCGCAGGTCTTGATTTGAGATAATGCGCCATTCATCTTCAGATTGAGATTGCCATTTAAAGGGATCTTTTGAAGCCTTCTTTATTGCGTTTATATTGTAAATTTTTGAAACTAGTTCAGATGGTATTCTATCTTCAATTTCTTTGAACTTTTCTGAGATCACATTGTTAATTGTGTCTATGTCAGTGCGAAGCGCAGAAACAAATGAATCTTCAAGAGGAATGCTTTGAAGTGAGCTCATAGATTTTATGATGGAGATAGCTAGGTCTGAAAATTCCTTTTTCGGATTCAAATTCCCAACTTGATAGGAGGTTGCTAATCCTTCTATAATATCTGTTGGAGAAAAGGATATCTTATGACCTGCATGCTTGGAGAACATCTGAGATATAATGTATTGTGGTGTTTGTTTTTGTAGTCCACTCTTCTTTATCAATGGATTTCTTTCTATATTGTATAGGTAAGAAAAAGAATCATCGAAATCTATTCTTGAAACATCATAATGATTCTCTCTTTCTATAAGAGCAAAATTATTTAGATCTTGCAGATCTGCATCGTAGAACAGTTTTGAAGCAAGATGTGCAGTAAAGTACCCTTGTACTTCTTTTCCATTTATTGTGCTTAATACGAAGTCTTGATCTGAATTTACCGAAAATGTACCATCAATTTTATCAACAGTAGAGTAACCTGTTATGATTCCAGCAGGTATATCTTTGTTAAATAAAGTATTGTAAGGGTCACCTTGTTTAAATATGCTTGGTAGCTGTGAGATTCTGTCTTTTTTCAAAGGTTATGACTGCTGAATCATTGCTGGAATCAAAAGTTATACCTGAAGGAGTTGTTATTTTTGATTCTCCTAGCACCGATTTGTAGGCAAAGCTTGAAACATATTCGGATATTGCAAGTGCGGGTGAATTGACTTTCATAATATGAGTTTCGTTAGAAGAAACGTCAGATAAATGGAACCCGAAAGTGTTTTTATTTGTGTTTTTAGTCATTTGTGGATACCAGATTTGATTATCAGTAAATATTGCGCCTCTTTTATAACGCAAAAGCTAACAAGGAGCAAGGGCTATTTTTGAGAAAGCAGTATTATGATTTTAAAATTAGGTCTATTTCTTCTAGAGCAGATTTCTTTGTTTCTGCTCTGCTGGGGCTCTTTAGTAATATTTCTTCAAATATTTTTTTCTCACTTAAATTTTCAGGGGGGTAGATCATGCCCAGATTTATTGAATGTACTGTGCAGTCTGGAGAAAATTTTGCATTCAAAGATTTTGCGGATTCGTATAAGGCCATTTTGCTTATTGTATATGGTAAAAAATTTTTATAAGTATGCTCAAGATTAGAGTCCCCTATATTGATGACAGTTTTTTTGTTTGAATCTAATTCTGCTAATGCCTGTGTTAATATTATTGGAGCAAAACAATTGATATTCATGTGTTTTTGTAGCGATAAGACGTTCATTTTTTTTTGATCCCTTTCAAATATTCCTGCATTATTTATAAGTAAAGAAGGTGATCCTAGGCCTAGTTCTGTTTGTTTTAATATCCCGGGAACTCTATCTAAGTCATTTAGATCTTGCTGTATTGCAATTGCTTTTGTGATTGTAGATAATTCTTTCAGGGTCTGAGATGCTTCTTCAGATGAGCGATTATAGTGTATCGCTATCTCCCATCCATTGGTAGCTAAATGCAGAGCTATTTCTTTTCCTAGTCTTTTTGCGGAGCCTGTTATTAATGCAATTTTTTTCATAAATTTTTTACAATGGAAAAATTTGTATGCTATGTTTATTAAGATATTGATTTTATTTAGACATGCACGATTTTTCTTTCTTACAAAATACAGTTATAATTCTGCTAGCTGCTGTCGTGGTGGTTGCAATTTTTAGGCGTTTTCATTTAAGTCCTGTACTTGGTTATTTTGTTGCTGGTGCAGCTATAGGTGAATATGGGTGGTTTAGTTTTGTGAAATCTGCAGATACAGAAGTTTTTGGAGAATTAGGAATAGTTTTCTTGCTTTTTGCTATTGGTTTGGAGTTGACCTTTGAAAGGCTGAAATCGATGAGAGTTCAGGTGTTCGGGTTTGGTGGATTGCAGTTTTTATTGACATTTTTGGCTATATTTGGATGTTTGTACTTTACAGGAATAGCAATCAAAACTGCTTTAGTCATTAGTGGTGGCTTTGCACTTTCCTCTACAGCTATTGTTTTGCAAGTTGTTTCCGAAGAAAGAAAGCAATCAACACAGGTTGGTAGGCTATCTTTGGCCGTTCTATTGATGCAAGATTTAGCAGTTGTTCCATTGTTGGTTCTTGTGCCTTTGCTAGCAAGCGGAGTGGAGCAAAGTATAGTTCCTTTGCTTACTAGTGTGATGTTTAAAGCTATCTTTGTATTGATATCTATATTTATCCTTGGAAGGCTATTATTAAGGCCTATATTTAGAGTCATTAATTATACTTCCTCAAAGAATAATGAATTATTCATAGCAACTACTTTATTGATAGTTCTTGCATCTGCTTGGGCTACTGAAGTTATGGGGCTTTCTTTGGCGCTTGGGGCTTTCATGGCTGGTTTGCTTATTGCTGAAACAGAATTTCATCTTCAAGCAGAGGAGAGTATTAGTCCATTTAAAGGCTTATTCCTTGGGTTGTTTTTTATGACAGTAGGTATGTCCTTTAATTTTACTTTAGTTCTACAAGAATGGCATACGATACTTATTATTTCTTTCTTACTAATCTTTACTAAGTCTGTGATAATCATTGCTCTAGGAGCGTTGTTTAGGTTTAATTGGGGTACTGCAATACATGCTGGTTTGTTGTTATCTCAAGGTGGAGAATTTGCATTTATTTTATTTAAGCTTGCATCTCGTCAAGGAATAATGCCTTCTTTTACTAGTGAAATTCTGATGGTTGTGGTGACTGTTACAATGGCTTTAACTCCGTTGTTATCTATAGTTGGTAATTTAATTGCTGAGCATCTAGATAAGAAAGAGAAAATGAATTACCAGGATGTCAATAAGGATGTTTCTGACCTTTATAATCACGTGGTTGTGGTTGGCTTTGGAAAGGTTGGTAAGATGGTTGCAAGGCTTCTTGAAGCAGAGAAGGTCAATTACATAGCAATTGATATTAACCCTAACCATGTGATACATGAAAGAAAAGATGGATTTCCTGTGTATTTGGGGGATGGGAGTAATGTGGATATTTTGGATTCTGTTGGGTTGAAGCGTTCTAAATCTGTGATTATTACAATAAATAATGAAGTTACGTTAAAAAGGTGTTCTAAGGTAATCAGAGAGCATATGCCAGATATACCTGTAATTGTTAGGGCAAAAGATCTGGGATCGGAAAGAGAGTTGTACAAAGTGGGTGTAACTACAATTGTACCAGAAACATATGAAACTGGTTTGCAAATGGGTGGAGCGGTTTTGAAGTCTATTGGTATAGGTGAGAACGAAGTAAGTCGTATCAAGAATCAGTTTAGGCTTGGTAACTATATTATGGCACAAGAAGAAGATCATGAAGAATCTGTTAAAATTCTATAGCATTATATTTCTATCTTTCCTCTTTGTCTTTTCTGTGAATGCTGCGGAGAAGGTTCCTCAGGACTTTACCTATATGAGGTCTAGTGAGGTTAATGTTAGAGCTGGGCCAAATAAGAGGTATCCAATTAAGTGGATCTTAAAGAATAAGGGGGAGCCTGGAAAAATATTGTCTCGCTTTGAGAATTGGACAAAAATCCGAGATGTAGACGGAGATGAAGGGTGGGTTCATAATTCTATGCTTAGCAAAAAAAATCACGGAATATTATTAAGCGATAAAATTACATTGCTCCACTCTGGCCCTTCTGGTGAGTCTAAGCCTATCGCAAGACTGAAAACCGGGATAAGGTTTGGGGTTCAAAAGTGCTTGAAAAATAGATGGTGCCTTATATCAATTGATGGGCTTAATGGATGGGTCCATAGAACAAAGATATGGGGCCTACCTTTAATCAAAGTAGACTCTTAGAGTTTATAATCTAATCTTTCTTTTATTTTATTGAGCGTCAGTTTTAGTAATGCATTCTTTATAGCAAATCTTGTTAGCGTCACAAAGGATGTGCCTAATACTATGCCGTAAAAAACATCTGCTGGAAAGTGGGCGCCTAGTATGACTCTAGAGCTTCCTACTGCAATAATTGAAATTATGCTCAATATTTTTAATGGTGTCTTGAGGATGTTCCACATGCTGAGAGTGAATATGGTGATATATTGAGTATGTCCGCTAGGAAAACTTCTGAAACATTTTGAAGGTATATACTCATCGCTCATTATTGATTTTACGATTGAGTTTATCTGTATTTCTGGTGAGCAATATGGCCTAACATAAGCAAAATACATTTTTGCTACTTGTCCTGCTGTCATCATTAACATTAATGAAGTTACTAAAACCGCTGTTGCTTTTATATATTTTATTTCCTTTTCTATGCTTGCGCCTTCTTTGTGTATGAATGTGTAGAAAAATAGGAACAAAAGACAGATGTGAACAGGGAACATCATGTAATCTCCGATGTATTCAGTGATGAATTTGAATGTTTCGAGTAAATAGATGTTGTTTGTGAAGTTATTAAGATATTCAAGAAGTATTTTGTTGTAGCCAAGCCAATCATATAATACATTTTTAAGCATAAGGGCCCTTCTATTTGTAGTTGATTTTGGCCAGGCTAAACAGTATTCAGGAGATATGCAAGTAAAAATTTTAGGTAGTGGTTCGTCTTTGGGGGTGCCCATGATTGGGTGTTGTTGTAGCGTGTGTTCCTCAGGTAACCCAAAAAACAGAAGAATGCGTCAGTCTATTTTTTTGCAGGAAAACAAAACAAAAATTTTGATTGATTGTGGGTCAGATGTGAGGCGGCAGATTCTATCTAATAAAATAGGGGGAGTCGATGGTATTTTAATCACTCATGCCCATAGTGACCATACAGGGGGGTTGGATGAGATTAGATCGTTCTGTTTACATTGGAAAAAGACAATAAATTTATACATGAATGAATCAACCTATGATGATTTGAGGAAAAAATTTAGCTATATTTTGTCAATGGAATTGGATATTGAAGGTAAAAAATTACCCGTTGTGAAAGTGAATATTATTAAACCGGGGCAAAAGTATAAAATTGGTGAAATATCCTTTGAGGCGTTTGAACAAGATCATGCAGATATAAAAAGTTTAGGGTTTAAATTTGAGAGTTTTGCTTATTCAACGGATTTTTATAATATTGACCCTGAGTCTTTGAAAAATCTGAAGGGCATTGAGATGTGGATAGTTGAATGTCTGGGGTATGAGAAACCTGTAAAAAAGAAATCTCATATTAGATTAGATAGAGTTTTGGAGTTAATAAAGGAGGTTGGTCCTAAAAGAGCGGTTCTTGTCCATATGTCACATGAAATAGACTGTAGTGATCCATCCAAAAAGTTGCCTAAAAATGTTGTTTTAGGCTATGATGGCATGGATCTTTAGGGTAAAAAACACCTCTTTAGTGTGTAAAAAAATCGTTTCCAGTAAATTATTTTCTGGTATCTAAAAAAAACAGAACAAAATTCTTGACTAAGACCCGTGTTATATGTAGTATCTCGAAATTCTGTAGTTAGATTAATGCATTAAGAAAAAGGCCAATATGCCAACAATAAATCAGTTAGTAAAAAGATCTAGAATAAAGCCTAGAGATAAAAGTAAAACTCCTGCGTTAGAAAACTGCCCTCAAAAGCAAGGTGTTTGCACTAGGGTTTACACAACAACTCCTAAGAAGCCTAACTCCGCTTTAAGAAAAGTTTCAAGATTAAAGTTAACTAATGGGCACGAAGTTATTGGTTATATCCCTGGTGAAGGGCATAACCTGCAAGAGCACTCCACAGTCCTGATTAGAGGAGGTAGAGTAAGAGATTTACCGGGTGTGCGTTATCATATAATACGTGGTGTACTTGATACACAGGGTGTGAAAGACAGAAGGAAGAGTCGTTCATTATATGGAACTAAGCGTCCGAAATAATAAGGTTTAAAGAATGTCAAGAAAAGGAACAGCGAAAAAAAGAGAGATACTAGAAGATCCTATTTATGGTCAAGTTCTAGTAACAAAGCTAATAAACTATGTAATGAAAGGCGGTAAAAAATCTATCGCAGAAAAAGTGGTTTATGATGCTTTTGATATGATTAAAGATAAGCTTAAATCTGATCCAGGCGAAGTTTATAAGAAAGCTTTGGAAAATGTTAATCCTGCCGTTGAGGTAAGGTCAAGAAGAGTTGGTGGTGCTACATACCAGGTTCCTGTTGAAGTTAGAGCTGAGAGAGCGATATCTTTGTCTTTGAGATGGATTGTGAGCTCTGCTCAGTCAAGGTCGGAAAAGTCTATGAAGGAAAAATTAGCTTCTGAAATAATCGATGCTTACAACAATCGTGGTGGTGCAGTTACTACCAAGGAGAATAAGCGTAAGATGGCGGAGTCTAACAAAGCTTTTGCCCATTATCGTTGGTAATTTGTAATATTGTAAGGTCATGGTTGGTTCTCTAGATAAAGTAAGAAATATAGGTATTTGTGCCCATATTGATGCCGGTAAAACAACAACAACAGAAAGAATTCTTTTCTACACAGGTAAGTCTTATAAAATAGGTGAGGTGCATGAAGGTGCAGCTACTATGGATTGGATGGCTCAGGAGCAAGAAAGAGGTATTACTATTACTTCTGCTGCTACTACTTGTGAGTGGAAGGGTAATACAATTAATATTATTGATACTCCTGGTCACGTTGACTTCACTATTGAAGTTGAGCGTTCTTTGAGAGTTCTGGATGGTGCTGTTACGGTGTTTGATGGTGTTGCTGGTGTTGAGCCTCAATCTGAAACTGTTTGGCGTCAGGCAGATAAATACGGTGTTCCACGTATTTGTTTCGTAAATAAATTAGATAGAGTAGGCGCTAACTTCCTTAGATGTGTTGACATGATTAAGGATAGGTTGGGTGCTAAGCCTATTGTTATGCAGCTTCCGATAGGTGCTGAAGATAAGTTCATAGGTCTAGTTGACTTAGTTGAGATGAAAGCAATTGTTTGGAAAAATGATGATTTAGGTGCTGAGTTTTCTTACCAAGATATTCCTGCTGATATGCAAGCAGATGCTGAGAAATATCGTGCAGCATTAGTAGAAGGTGTTGTTGAGTCTGATGATGAAATGCTAGAGAAATTCTTTTCTGGTGAAGAGTTAACGACAGAAGAGTTAAAAAAATGCATTAGAAAAGGTGCTGTAGGAAATGTATTTGTTCCTGTGTTCTGTGGTAGTGCATTTAAGAATAAAGGTGTTCAGACTTTGTTGGATGCTGTTATAGATTATTTGCCATGTCCTACAGATGTTCCTCCAATTAAGGGTGTTGACCCAAAGGGAGAAGCAACTCATCGAGAATCTTCTGAGAAAGGACCTTTGTCACTACTTGCATTTAAAGTTATGAATGACCCATTTGTTGGTAGTTTAACATTCTGTAGAATCTATTCAGGTATATTGACTACTGGTACTACTGTGATGAATTCTGTAAAAGAATCCAAAGAAAGAGTGGGGCGTATTCTTTTAATGCATGCTAACAACCGTGAAGATATTAAATCTGCAAAAGCTGGTGATATTGTTGCTTTAGCGGGCCTTAAGAATACTACAACCGGTGATACTTTGTGTGACCTTAATAGCGTTGTTGTTCTTGAAAAAATGGAATTTCCGGATCCTGTTATTGAGGTTGCTATTGAGCCAAAAACTCAAGCTGACCATGATAAAATGGGAGCTGGCCTAGCTAGGTTGGTTGCAGAGGACCCTTCTTTGAGAGTTTCTGTAGACCATGAAACAAACCAAACAGTTTTAAAGGGTATGGGAGAGCTTCATTTGGAAATCATTGTTGATAGACTTATGCGTGAGTTTAAGGTTGAAGCAAATATTGGTGCTCCTCAAGTTGCTTATAGAGAAACAATTACTAAGCTTTCTAAGATTGACTACACGCATAAGAAGCAAACAGGTGGTGCTGGTCAGTTCGCTAGAGTGAAGATAATATTTGAGCCCGCAGAATCTGGAGAAGGATTTGTCTTTGAAAGTAAAATTGTTGGTGGTTCGGTTCCTAGGGAATATATTCCTGGTGTGGAAAAGGGTATTAAAACAACAATGGAAAATGGTGTTTTAGCTGGTTACCCAATGATTGATGTTAAAGCTACATTGATAGATGGTGCTTACCATGATGTTGACTCCAGTGTAATGGCTTTCGAACATGCTGCTAGATCTGCTTTTAAAGAAGGTGCTCGTGAATCTGGTGCGACTTTATTGGAGCCAATGATGAAAGTTGAGGTTATCACACCTGAAGAATATATGGGAGATATTATAGGTGACTTGAATAGTAGAAGAGGTCAGGTTAATGGAATGGAAGACAGAGGTAATGCTAAGGTTATTGATTCTTTAGTTCCTCTTGCAAATATGTTTGGTTATGTTAATACTCTGAGATCTATGTCTCAAGGTAGGGCGCAATTTACTATGCTATTTGCTCATTATTCTCAAGTACCTAAGAATGTTGCCGATGAAGTGATTAGTAAAAATAGTTCAGTTGTATAATTATTTATTAAAGGAGAAGAAGAGATGAGTAAGGAAAAATTTGATAGAAGTCTGCCGCATTGTAATATAGGAACAATAGGTCACGTTGATCACGGTAAGACAACATTAACAGCTGCTATTACTACGGTTTTAGCTAAAGCTGGAGGAGCCGATGTTAAAGGTTACGATGAGATTGATGGAGCTCCTGAAGAGAAAGCTCGTGGTATAACAATTTCTACGGCTCACGTTGAATATAATACAGCTAAGCGTCACTATGCCCATGTTGACTGTCCCGGTCACGCAGATTATGTTAAGAACATGATTACTGGTGCGGCGCAGATGGATGGAGGAATACTTGTTGTTTCAGCAGCAGATGGCCCGATGCCACAGACAAGAGAGCATATATTGCTAGCACGTCAGGTTGGTGTTCCGTCATTAGTGGTGTTCTTGAACAAAGTAGATATGGTTGATGATCCTGAGCTATTAGAATTAGTAGAGATGGAGATTAGAGAATTATTAACTTCATACGGATTCCCTGGTGATGATATTCCCGTGGTTAAGGGTTCAGCGTTAATGGCGCTAGAAGGTAATAATCCTAAGTTAGGAGAAGAAGCGATTATGGAATTGATGAATGCAGTTGATGAGTACATTCCTCAGCCTGACAGACCGATGGATAAGCCATTCTTGATGCCAATAGAGGATGTGTTCTCTATTTCCGGAAGAGGAACAGTTGTTACTGGAAGAATAGAGAAAGGAATCGTTAATGTTGGAGAAGAGATCGAGATTATAGGTATTAAAGATACAATTAAGACTACTTGTACAGGAGTTGAGATGTTCCGTAAGTTACTTGATCAAGGTCAAGCAGGAGATAATGTTGGAGTATTGCTAAGAGGAACTAAGCGAGAAGATGTTGAGCGTGGTCAAGTATTGGCTAAGCCAGGTAGTATTATGCCTCATACAGAATTTGAAGCTGAGATATATGTTTTGACAAAGGAGGAAGGTGGTAGACATACTCCGTTCTTTGCGAACTATCGTCCACAGTTTTACTTTAGAACAACAGACGTAACTGGTCAAACTACTTTGCCTGAAGGTAAGGAGATGGTTATGCCAGGAGATAACGTGAAGTTAAACGTGCAATTAATTGCACCGATAGCGATGGACGAAGGATTGAGATTTGCGATCAGGGAAGGTGGTAGAACCGTTGGAGCTGGTGTAGTCTCTAAAATTTTGAAATAGTGTAGTATTAGTATGAGTGGAAACCAAAGAATTAGGATTAGACTTCAAGCATTTGACCACATTTTGTTGGATCAAGCGTCTAAAGAGATAGTCAATACGGTTAAAAGAACTGGTGCTGAAATTAGTGGCCCAATTCCTATTCCTACAAATATACAAAAATACACAGTGATCAAAGGCCCTCATGTCGATAAAGATTCTAGGGAGCAATTTGAAATCAGGAAGCATAAAAGATTAGTAATTATTGACTATTCTACTCCTGAAACAATTAATGCTCTTATGAAAGTTGATCTTGCATGTGGAGTTGATGTTGAAATTAAAGTTGGTGCTTCAGAATGAGTAGAGTAGGTGTAATAGCAAAAAAAATAGGAATGTCTGCTCTGTTTGATGAAAGCGGTACTAGAATTCCTGTGACTATGCTTAAGATAGATAATTGCAGTGTTGTTGCGAAGAAAGAAAAATCCAGAGATGGTTATGTTGCACTTCAAGTTGGTGTGAAGGAATATAAAAATATTTCTAAAGCTTCAAAACCTCTTCAAGGACATTTTAAGAAAAATTCAGTTGCTCCTAAAAAGAAATTAGCAGAATTCAGAATTGATGAAGATGCTATGTTAGACGTAGGTACTTCTATAAAAGCAGACCACTATGTTCTGAATCAATTTGTTGATGTTTCGGGTGTCTCTATCGGTAAAGGTTTTGCTGGTGTTATGAAGCGACATAACTTTAAAGGTATGAGAGCTTCTCATGGTGTATCTGTATCTCACAGAGCGCATGGTTCTACAGGTCAATGTCAAGATCCTGGTAAAGTTTTTAAGGGTAAAAAGATTTTTGGTCAGATGGGTAATAGTCAGGTGACTATGCAAAATCTTAGAGTTGTTGCTATAGATGTAGAAAATGACACTATTTTAGTAAAGGGCGGTGTTCCTGGGTCTAGAAATTCATATGTAATTATTAAGGATGCTGTCAAAAGGGCTGTCCCTGAATCTGCTCCTTATCCTGGTAAAAAGCAGAAAGAGAAAGTTGAAAATCTGAATCTAGTTGCAGAAACTGCTGTAACTCCTGACGTTCCTATGCAAGAAAATAAACCTGCAGGGAATTCAGAGAATAACGAGAATAAATAGGTATTAAAGGTGAAGTTAAAAGTTTTAAATTTAGATAATAAGGAAGTTGGTGACATTTCTTTGGAGCCTTCTATCTATTCTCAGGAAATAAGAAAAGACATTTTACATCGTGTTGTTGAATGGCAGCGAGCAAAAAGCAGGGCTGGTACTCACAAAACAAAAGGAATTAGTGAAGTTTCTGGTACTACTAAGAAGCCTTTTAACCAGAAGGGTACTGGTAATGCGAGACAAGGTAGTTTGAGATCTCCTCAAATGAGAGGTGGTGCTGTGATTTTTGGACCGGTTGTCAGAGATCATTCTCACAAAATTCAAAAGAAAGTGAGAGAGCTTGCTTTAAAGATGGCATTGTCATTGAAAGTGGCAGAAAAGAAATTTATTGCTCTTGATACTTTGTCTTTGAATACAAATAAAACAAAGGATCTTGCAGAAAAGCTGAAGAATATAGGTTTAAAATCTACTCTTGTTATCGGAATGGATGAAGAGAAAGATTTAAACTTTGTGATGGCATATAGGAATTTAAAAAACGTACAAGCTCTTCCTGTGGAAGGAGTGAACGTTTATGACCTTCTAAGATGCGAGCATTTACTTATAACAACAGACGCTATTAGCGCTATAACAGAAAGATTAACCAAGTAGCAATATGAAACAAGAAACTTTATACGACATTATTAGATGCCCAATAGTCAGTGAGAAGTCTAGTATTTTGTCTTCTTACAGAAAATACGTTTTCAAAGTGAGAATGGACGCTACTAAAGCTCAGATCAGAAGAGCAATCGAATCGATCTTTAAAGTTAAAGTTGCTAAAGTGAATGTAATGAATACAAAAGGAAAGAAGAAGATTTTCAGAGGAATAAAGGGTGTTCAGAGTGACGTGAAGAAGGCAATTGTTACTTTGGAAGAGAAATATGAAATTGATTTAAGTGCGGGAGTAAAATAATGGTTTTAAAAACTTGTAATCCAGATACACCAGGAAGAAGAGGGTTGATTCAAGTCGACAAATCTGATTTATGGAAGGGTAAGCCTTACAAGGCTTTAACTGTCGGTTTGAAGAAAACTGGTGGTAGAAATAACAGCGGTAGAATCACCTGCTGGCATAAAGGTGGTGGTCACAAAAGATCATATAGACTAATAGACTTTAAGAGAAATAAAATTGATATTCCTGCAACTGTAGAAAGGATTGAATACGACCCAAATAGAACGGCTTTTATTGCTTTAGTGAAATATAAAGACGGTCAGATGTCATACATTATTGCTCCTAGTGGTTTGAAGGAGAATGATGTAATTATATCTGGTGAAAAATCTGATATTAAAGTTGGTAACGCTCTTCCTTTAAGTGCGATTCCAGTTGGTACAGTTGTGCATAATGTTGAATTGAAACCGGGTAAAGGAGCTCAAATGGTTCGTTCTGCTGGTACTTCTGTAAAAATTGAGAGTAAAGACTCCGGCTATGTGTTATTGAAATTAAGATCTGGAGAAGTAAGAAAAGTTCTGGCAGCATGTTTTGCTACTATAGGAGCGGTTTCTAACCAAGATCAACAAAATACCAAGAAGGGTAAAGCTGGTAGAAATAGATGGTTAGGTGTAAGGCCTACTGTTAGAGGTGTGGCTATGAACCCTGTTGATCACCCGCATGGTGGTGGTGAAGGTAAGACTTCTGGGGGTAGACACCCAGTAACACCTTGGGGTAAGTCAACTAAAGGTAAGAAGACTAGAAGTAACAAGAGAACAGAACAATTTATTATTAGAAGGAGGAAGAAATAGATGACTAGGTCAGCTTGGAAACCACCATTTGTAGATGGATTTTTATTAAAGAAAGTAGAGGTTGCTCTTGAGGGCAATAATTCAAGACCAATTAAGACTATGTCTAGGAGGTCTACTATTCTTCCAAAATTTGTTGGTTTAACATTTGAAGTGTATAACGGAAAAAAATATATTCCGGTGCAAGTAAAAGAAGAAATGGTTGGAACTAAGCTAGGTGCTTATTCTCCAACAAGAAACTTCTTTGGGCACTCCGGAGGTGATAAAAAGGCTAAAAGAGGATAGATATGGTTAAAACTAAGACAAGACCTTCTTTAAGAAAGGAGCACCAAGCTATAGCTAGAGTAAAATCTATGAGAGTGAGTCCCTTAAAGCTTAATTTAGTTGCTGGCGTTATAAGAAAGGCAAAAGTTCAAGGAGCTTTAGTGCAGCTTGAATTTATGAAGAAGCGTATTGCTAAAGAAGTAAAAGATTGTTTGGAATCAGCTATTGCTAATGCTGAAAATAACCACAATATGAATATAGATAATTTGTTTATATCAGAAGTGTTAGTTGGTAAGTCGTTAGTTATGAAGAGAATAAGAGCTAGAGCTAGAGGTAGGTCCGCTAGAATCCTTAAGCCCTTTAGTAACTTAACTATTATATTAGAAGAGAATAAGGGATAATAATATGGCTCAAAAAGTAAATCCGATAGGATACAGACTTGGATATAATAAAAATTGGGATTCCCGTTGGTTTGCCAAGGGTAGAGACTACGCTAAGTACCTGTTAGAAGATTTTAGAATAAGAAAATACATTTCTGACCGCTTGAAAACAGCTGGTGTTAGTAAGGTGTTAATTGAGCGTTCTGCAAAGAAAGTTACAATCTTTATTCACTCTGCTAGACCAGGGATTATAATCGGTAAGAAAGGTGCTGATATTGAATCGATTAAAAGAAAAATTTCTCAAATGGTAACTGTTGGTGAAGTATTCATTAATATTGTTGAAATTAAGAAACCTGAATTAGACGCTCAGCTTATTGCTGACAACATAGCTCAGCAATTGAGAAAAAGAATTTCTTTCAGAAAGGCAATGAAGAGATCCATGCAATCTGCTATGAAGCTAGGCGCATTGGGAATCAAAGTTAGGTGCTCTGGAAGGCTTGGTGGTGCTGAAATCGCTAGATCAGAATGGTATAAAGAAGGAAGGGTTCCTCTTCATACAAAAAGATCTGACATCGATTACGCAATCTCTAGAGCAGATACTACATATGGTGTGATTGGTATTACAGTGCATGTGTATAAAGGCGAAAAAATAAAATATAATTGATTGATTTAGTAGTGATATGTTAAGTCCAAAAAAGACGAAATATAGAAAGGCCCATAAAGGTAAAATTCACGGTTTAGCGAAAGGTGGAACTGAGTTGCGTTTTGGTTCTTTTGGTGTGAAAGCAACGGAGCCAGAAAGAATTACTGCCAGACAAATAGAAGCAGCTAGACGTGCGATCGTTAGATATTTGAGAAAAAGTGGTCGTATGTGGATTAGAATTTTCCCAGATGTGCCTGTGAGTAAAAAGCCTGCTGAAATAAGAATGGGTAGTGGTAAGGGGAATCCTGAGTTTTGGGTATGTCGTGTGAAACCAGGAAGGATTTTGTTTGAAGTAGAAGGAATAGAGGAGAATTTAGCAAAAGAAGCTTTAACTAAAGCTACTGCAAAACTTCCAATTAAGACTCGTTTCATCAAAAGAATTGAAGGTTAAAGTATGAAAATAAAAGAACTTAGAGAGAAAAAATTACCTGAACTTGAGAAAACTTTATTGGAGTTTAAGAAGGAATTATTTAACTTAAGATTCCAAAAAGTATCTGGTGAGTTGACAAAAACACACAGAATAAGGTATATAAGGAGATCAATTGCGAAGATCAGTACCTTATTGAACGGTAATATTGAGGAAAAGAAGAATGCCTAAGAGAATTTTAAAAGGCAAAGTGCTAAGTGATAGCGCCTTGAAAACTTTAGTTGTTGAAGTAGAAAGAAGGTTTAGACACCCTCTATACAAGAAAACTTTGACTAAATCTAAAAAATACCATGCTCATGATGAGCAAAGTAAGTTTAAAGTAAATGATGAAGTAAGAATCATTGAATGTAAGCCTTACTCAAAAACAAAGAAATTTGAAGTAATATATTAATTTGAAGGGAAGAAGGTGATTCAGTCAGAATCTAGATTAAAAGTAGCAGATAACTCAGGGGCAAAGGAAGTTCAATGCCTTAAAGTTCTTGCAAACGCTAAAAGTGCTCATGTGGGTGATGTTATCGTTGTATCTGTAAAGAGCGCTGCCCCAAGAGGGAAGGTAAAAAAGGGAGAAATTTACCAGGCAGTTATAGTGAGAACTGCTAAAGAGATTTCTAGAGAAGATGGTAGTACTATCAAATTTGACGGAAATGCTGCTGTGTTGTTAGATAAGCAACATGAAATCATTGGTACAAGAATTTTTGGACCTGTGACCAGAGAGCTAAGAAAAAGAAAGTTTATGAAAATTGTATCATTGGCACCAGAGGTACTATAGAGATGAAGAAATTTAAAATTAAAAGAGATGACGCTGTTATCATTATTGCCGGTAAAGATAAAGGCAAGCAAGGTAAGGTGTTGAAAATATTATCAGAAAAAGATCGAGTTCTTGTTTCTGGTGTGAACGAAGTGAAGAAGCATATGAAGCCTTCTAAGACTCATCAAGGTGGAGTTGTTACTAAGAATTTGCCTTTGCATATTTCCAACGTTGCATTCTACGATGAAAAAAACAAAAGAGCATCTAAAGTTGGATATAAGTTTGTTGAGACAAAAGATATTAAAGAAAAGAAACGTTTTGCAAAAGTTTCTGGTGAAATAATTGGTTAGTTTGATGTTAAGATTTAGAGAATTATATAAAAAAGAATTAGCACCTGCATTACAGAAAAAGTTTAATTATAGTAATGTCATGGAAACTCCTAGATTAGTTAAGGTTGTTCTTAACATGGGTGTAGGAGATGCTATTGCTGATAGTAAAGTTGTAAATGAGGCAGCTAAGGAGTTAACTCTGATAGCGGGTCAGAAAGCAATTATTACAGAAGCTAAGAAATCAATTGCTGCTTTCAAATTGAGAGAAGGAATGAAATTGGGTTGTAAAGTAACTTTAAGAAAAGACAGAATGTTTGATTTTCTTGAAAGATTAGTTATGGTGGCGTTACCTAGAGTGAGAGATTTTAGAGGTCTATCAGTGAAAAGTTTTGATGGTAGTGGTAATTTTAATTTGGGAATTAAAGAGCATATAGTGTTCCCAGAAATAAATTATGACAAAATTAGTAAAATCAGAGGCTTGAACATTACTATAGTAACTACTGCTCGTAATGATGAAGAGGCAAAAGAATTGCTATCTGGTTTTAGTATACCATTTAATACGTAATAGAGGTTAAGGAAGATAAATGGCAAAGAAAGGTACAATACAAACTAATTTGAATAGAGAGAAATTAGTAAAAAAGTATCAAAACAAAAGAGCGGAATTAAAAGCTTCTGTTGCTAACAGGGATCTATCTCCAGAAGAAAGGTTTTCTGCGCAGTTAAAGCTTGCTAAATTGCCAAGGAACTCTTCTGTTGTTAGATTAAGAAATAGATGTGAGATCACTGGTAGGCCGAGAGGTTATTACAGAAAATTTGGAATCTCTCGTATTGCTTTTAGAGAAATGGCCTCTTTCGGGTTGTTACCCGGTGTAAAAAAGTCAAGTTGGTAGGAAAAAATGACAGATATAATTGCAGATATGTTAACTAGAATCAGAAATGGCCAAATGAGAAAGCTTGTTTCTGTTAAAGCTCCACACTCAAGATTCAGAGAGCAGGTTCTTAAAGTGTTATGTGATGAAGGTTATATTGCTTCATACAATAAAGTTAATGTAAGAAAGAATATTGATGAGATCGTGATTGATCTTAAATACTCCAGAGATGGTGCTCCTGTAATTCAGGAGATCAAAAAAGTATCCAAGCCTGGTCGTAGGTTATATACAGCTATTGAAGATCTAGTTGGTTTTTATAATGATTTAGGTGTAACAATTCTCTCCACTTCTAGAGGTGTGATATCTGATAGAACAGCTCGTAAAGAGAAAGTGGGTGGAGAAATTATATGTCAAGTATTTTAGAGGAAAGAGATGTCACGTGTAGGAAAAGTACCAGTATCTATCCCTGAAGGAGTAAAAGTTATTCTGAATGAAGATAGAACAATAGATGTTTCTGGTAAGTTGGGTAATCTTTCAAATTCATTCCCTCCAGAAGTTACATTTGCAAGGGAAGAGAATTCTATAGTTGTAAAGCCTATAGATAATAACAAAAGATCCAGAGCTATGTGGGGATTAAGTAGAAATCTTCTTAATAACCAGGTTAAAGGTGTGTCAGAGGGCTTTGAAAAGAAGCTTGAAATAGTAGGTGTTGGTTACAAAGCTGCTGTTGAAGGTAAGTTCCTGACATTATTTCTTGGTTATAGTCATGAAATAAAATTCTTGATACCAGAAGGTATTGCAATAAAAGCAATCAAGCCTACATTACTTTCAATATCTGGATGTGATAAGCAGAAAGTTGGCCAAGTAGCAGCATTAATTGTTAAGCAAAGACCTCCAGAACCTTATAAAGGTAAGGGTGTGAAGTATGAAGGTCAGAAGATATTGAGAAAAGAAGGCAAGAAAAAATAGGTAATTAATATGTCTAAAGTAAAAACATCTTTTTTAAGAAGAGCTTTTAGAGTAAGAAGTAAAATTAGAAATAATGCTAAAAAGTTACCTAGGTTATCTGTTTTTAGATCTGGGCAGCATTTATACACACAGGTCATCGATGATACTAAAGGTTGTACTGTAGTTTCAGTAAGTACTCTTGGAGAAGAATTTAAAGGTATAAGAGCTACTGTTGCAACAGCAAGTAATATTGGAAAGAAAACAGCTGAGCTTTGTAAAGAAAAGGGTATCAGTCAGGTAGTTTTCGATAAAGGTGGATACTACTACCATGGTAAGATCAAAGCTGTTGCTGATGGTGCTAGGGAAGCAGGGCTAAAAATTTAATTTTGATATAAGTGATATGAATACTAGAACACAAGATCAGACATCAGGAAACAATCAATCTCAAGAAGAGATTAAAGAAGTTCTGGTACATGTTTTTAGAACTACAAAAGTTGTAAAAGGTGGTAGAAAATTCGGATTTGCTGCTGTTATGGTTGCAGGAAATGGTCGTGGTAAAGTAGGTGAAGGTCTTGGTAAGGCAAAGGAAGTTACAGAGGCAAGAACAAAAGCTTCTCAGGATGCTAAGAAAAGAATGATTTCTGTTCCTTTGAAAGATAATAGAACAATCCATCATGATGTTGTTGGTCATGTTGGTGCGGGCCGAGTGATCTTGCGTAAGGCGAAACCAGGTACAGGTATTATTGCTGGTGGCCCTATGAGAGCTATTTTTGAAAGCCTTGGAGTACATGACATTGTGGCTAAATCTTTAGGTTCATCAAACGTGCATAACATTATTGCAGCTACATTTGATGCGTTAAAGAAATTAAGTACTCCTAATAAGATTGCGAAGAAAAGAAATAAAGAAGTTAGTGAGATAGTAAATTAGGTTTTAGTGATGTCCGATTTAAAAGGTAAAGTAAAAGTTACACAAATAGGTAGTCCTATTGGAAGAAAAAAACATCAGAGACAAACTTTAGTAGGTTTGGGTCTTGATAAAATAGATAGAACATCAGTTCTTGAAGACACTGAGTCTGTGCGTGGTATGATTACAAAAGTACAGCATTTGATAAAAGTAGAAGAGTTAAGTTAGTAGGTATTAGAGATGTTGAATCAATTAAAAGATAACGAAGGCGCTAGAAAAACTTCCAAGATAGTTGGTCGTGGTATTGGTTCAGGTAAAGGTAAAACTTGTGGCTCTGGACAGAAAGGGCAAAAAGCTAGATCAGGTGTTTCTATTAATGGTTTTGAAGGTGGTCAAATGCCTTTATACAAGAGACTTCCTAAAAGAGGTTTTAAATCTCTTAACAGAGTTCCTGTGGAAACAATCAGTGTTGGTGAAATTAATGCTTTGATTGAAAAAGGATCACTGAAGGTATCTGAAGTATTTAATAGAGAAGCTTTTGCCTCTTTAAAAAAATTGCCTAATAACAAAAAAGTTCTGGTAAAAGTTTTGGGAGATGGGGAATTGAATCATAAGATTCAAATAAATTTAGACAAATATTCCCAATCTGCATCAGAAAAAATTAAAAAAGCGGGCGGTGAAATAATCGCTTAAATATTAGCGTAGTCATATATGGATGCAGGTGTTTTTCTAAAAGCCAAAGATTTGAAGAATAGAATATTATTCTCTCTTTTGGCTCTTCTCGTCTTTAGATTAGGTTCTTACATAACAATCCCTGGTATTAATGCTGTGGCATTAAGTGATATAGCTCAGGCTAATTCTTCTGGGATATTGGGTATGTTCAACATGCTATCTGGTGGTTCTTTATCCAGAATGTCTATTTTTTCTTTGGCAATTTTTCCATATATAACAGCTTCGATTGTTATGCAATTGCTCTCATCTACTATTAAACCTCTTGAAGAAATGAAAAAAGAAGGGGGAGCAGGTAGAAAAAAAATAAATCAATATACTAGATACCTTACAGTTATACTTTCGGCATTCCAAGCTTTTGCTATGGCTGCAAGTTTAGAGAAGCTTGAAGGTGCAGGAGTCTCTGTGGTTACTATTCCTGGTGCGTTTTTCAGAGTATCTACTGTAACAACATTAGTTGTAGGTACTATGTTTTTGATGTGGCTTGGTGAGCAAATTACAGCAAGAGGCATAGGTAACGGAATATCTTTAATTATATTTGCAGGTATTGTAGCAGGGCTTCCTCAAGCTTTCATAACTGTTTTTGAATTAGTTAAAACAGGAGCTATGAGTCCTTTTCTTCTTTTAACAATGTTAGCAGCTATATTGGGGCTTATATATTTTATTGTTGCTATGGAAAGAGCTAATAGAAGAATACCGGTTCAATATCCTAAGAGACAAAAAGGCAATAAAATTTTTGGTGGGGATACTTCTCACTTACCTTTGAAATTGAATACAGCAGGTGTAATCCCTGCAATATTTGCAAACTCAATATTGTTATTCCCTTTAACCATAACTAATTTCGTTGCTGCGAAAGAAGATTCTTTTATGGAGACCGTTTTGATCTACCTGGGTCGTGGTAAACCTTTATATCTTGTGTTATATGTTCTGTTTATAGTATTTTTCTGTTTCTTCTACACGGCTATTGTATTTAATGTGAATGAGACATCAGATATGCTAAAGCGTAATGGAGGCTTCTTGCAAGGTAGAAGACCTGGTGCTCATACAGCAGAATATCTTGACTATGTTTTGACAAGGTTAACTGTTATAGGGGCAGCTTATATTGCATTTATCTGTGTTATTCCGGAATATATCTCATCAAAATATAGCATACCTTTCTATTTAGGAGGAACTAGCTTCTTGATCGTTGTTAATGTGGTCATGGATACTTTTGCTCAAGTTCAATCAGCATTATTCTCATATCAATATGAAGGCCTGATTAAAAAATCAAAACTGAGAAGAAGGTAATGAATCTTATATTGCTAGGTGCACCTGGATCGGGAAAGGGCACTCAAGGAGAGTTCTTAGAGAAAAAACTTGGTAATATTAAGATATCAACAGGAGACTTGCTTAGAGAAGAAATTGAAAGCCAAACAGAAGTAGGAAAACAAGTCCAGAAGCTAGTTAGTGAAGGAAAGTTTGCATCGAATGAGACTGTGGTAGACCTTGTAAGGAAGAAAATTTCGCAAAATTTAAAACAAGGATTCATGTTGGATGGATTCCCTAGAAATATAGATCAAGCAGAAGAGCTTGAAGTGATTTTAAAAGGGTTATCTGCCAAAATTGACTATGTAATTAATTTTGATGTAGAAGATAAAGAGATTCTGAGAAGAATTTTTGGGCGTTTTTCTTGTGTGAACTGTAAAGCAAACTATCATAAATCATCAAAAATGCCTAAAAAAGAAGGTGTTTGTGATGAGTGTGGAGGGACTAAATTTGTTACAAGAAAAGATGATACAGAGGAAGTAGTACGACGCAGATTAGAGGAATATAGAAAACAAACTCTTCCTTTAGTGCAATATTATGAAGGAAAAGGAGTTTTAATAAATATAGACGCTAATGACCAAATAGATAAAATACAGAAAAAAATTGAGTCAATCATCTAAAAAGTCATTGACATACTGGTGTTTTATCATATTATACGTTGTTCATTGTCGGATCGTAAAATAACTGAATAAGAGGACCTAGTGGCAGTCAGAATAGCTGGAGTAAATATCCCGGATAAAAAAAGGGTAGAAATAGCCCTAACATATGTTTATGGAATTGGTAGTACGTCTGCAAAAGAGATCTGTGCAGCTTTAGGTATACCGTTTGAGAAAAGAGCTCATGAATTGAGTGAGTCAGAGATAGCTCAGATTCGTGACTTCATAGAAAAGAACTATGCTGTTGAGGGGGACCTAAGGCGTGAGATTTCTATGAACATCAAACAGTTAGTTGACTTAGGGTCTTATAGGGGGGTTCGTCATAGGAAGAAATTACCTGTGAGAGGACAAAGAACTCATACGAATGCAAGAACAAGAAAAGGAAAATCTTCAGCTCCTGTAGCTGGTAAAAAGAAGGTAGGTAAATAATGTCTACAGAATTAAGTAAAGTAAAAAGAAAGAACAGAAAAAATATATCTGTTGGTATTGTGCATATTAATGCATCTTTCAACAACACGATAATTAATATCACTGATCTTCAAGGAAATACAATTTCATGGTCTTCTTCTGGCATGATGGGCTTTAAAGGCGCTAAGAAATCTACTCCTTACGCAGCTCAGATGACTGCTGAAGATGCTGGGAAGAAGGCACAAGACCACGGTATGAAGACCGTTTCTGTTGAAGTTAAGGGGCCAGGTGGAGGTCGTGAGTCAGCAGTAAGAGCATTGATGTCTGTTGGTTTTATCCTTACTTCTATTAGGGATGTTACTCCGATAGCTCACAACGGTGTAAGAGCACCGAAGAGAAGGAGAGTTTAATTTAATAATCTAATTTAAATAGGAAATTTAGGTGGTAGTACTAGCAAAAAACTGGAATTCATTAATTAAGCCTAGCATTAAGCTGCAGGATAAGGACAATAAATCAGAGAAGCAAATTGCTTTGGTTATTGAGCCGTTGGAAAGGGGATTCGGAACAACTCTTGGTAATGCTTTGAGAAGAATATTACTTTCTTCTTTGCAAGGCGCAGCTATTACGTCTGTAAAAGTAGAAGGAGTATTGCACGAATTTTCATCAATTCCTGGAGCTGCTGAAGATTTAACAGAAATAATTCTAAACATTAAGAACATCGTAGTTAGAATGGATACTGCTGTTAAAAAGCAGATCTCTTTAAAAGCTGTTGGTCCTTGTGTTGTTACAGCTGGGATGATTGAAACAGGTCATGATGTAGAAGTTTTAAACTCAGATCAAATTATTTGTACCTTAGATAAAGGAGCAAATCTTGATATGCAATTTAATTGTGAGATTGGAAAAGGTTATGTTTCTGCAGCGCAGAATAGACCAGATGATGCTCCAATAGGTTTTATACCGGTAGATTCAATTTTTAGCCCTGTAAGAACAGTGACATACCATGTTGACAATGCTCGTGTTGGTCAAGTTACTGACTATGATAAGCTTATTATGAAAATTGAAACTGATAATTCAATAGCTCCAGACGTTGCTTTAGGTCTTGCTGCTAGAATTCTACAAGATCAGTTACAATCATTCATCAGCTTCGAAGAAGAGCAAGTTGAAGAAGAGAAAGTTGAAGAAGAGCTTCCTTTCAACAAGAACTTGTTGCGTAAAGTTGAAGAATTAGAGCTTTCTGTAAGATCACAAAATTGTTTGAAGAACGAAGGTATAGCATATATCGGTGACCTTGTTACTAAATCCGAAGGTGATATGCTTAGAACTCCAAACTTTGGTAGAAAATCCCTACATGAAATAAAAGAAGTATTGGCTTCGATGGGATTGAAGTTCGGTATGGAAGTTGAAGGTTGGCCGATTGAAAATATCGAAGAGCTCTCTAAAAAACATGAAGATCCATTTCACTAAAAATTAGTATTAGATATGAGACATAATAACGGTTTAAAGAAATTAAATAGAACAAGTGCTCACAGGAAGTCTTTGTTGAAAAACATGGCGGTTTCTTTAATCAAATATGAGCAAATTAGAACTACTCTAGCAAAAGCTAAAGTTCTGAGACCTTTTGTTGAAAGAATTATTACTCTTTCTAAAAAGGATGATCTACATACTATTAGAAAGCTTAATTCTATTTTAGGTGATAATGAGATAGTTAAGAAGCTTACTGGCGAGATAGGCCCTAGATCTGCAAAAAGAGCAGGTGGTTATACGCGTATCTTTAAATTCGGTTTCAGATATGGTGATCGGGCTCCGATGGGTATCATTGAGTTAGTAGACAAAAAGCCTACTTCTTCAGATGCTGCTAAGAAATCTAAGAAAGCTGAGGTATCTGACAAGAAACCAGAAACAAAGCCTACTGCTAAAAAAGTAGAAGTAAAGAAAGAGAAAAAATCAGCTCCTGATAAAAAAGAAGCATTGGCTAAATAGGTTATTTCGGCAATTTTTTACCTTCATTGTTGTTGCGGCTTGCGACCTTTTTTACTCTAAATTTTTGGTGTGAACTCTGGCTTTAATGGTCCTTGTTTTTACTGTGTTCATTGCTTGAGTGGACCTCGCTTTTCTTGCATCTTTTTTGGCTTTAGTAATCCTAAATTTTCCTATGTTTCATGTGGCCTTAGTGACTCGGGTTTTTCCTATGTTTCATGCAAAGATTTTCTGCTGATCTGTTTTCTGGTTTTTTTAATGAGATTCCTTAAATGTTCTGATGTCAAATCTATGATGATTCTAAAGAATTAAGACATTCCGTAATATACAGAGATTCTACATATCATCGTTGTTGCGACTTGCGACCTTTTTTACTCTCAATTTTTGGTGTGGACTCTGGCTTTAATGATCCTTGTTTTTCCTGTGTTCATGGCTTGAGTGGACCTCGCTTTTCTTGCATCTTACATGGCTTTAGTAATCCTAAATTTTCCTATGTTTCATGTGGCCTTAGTGACTCGGGTTTTTCCTATGTTTCATGCCAAGATTTTTTGCTGATCTGGTTTCTGGTTTTTTTAATGAGATTCCTTTTTTGTTCTGATGTCAAATCTATGATGATTCTAAAGAATTAAGACATTCCGTAATATACAGATATTCTACATATTATCGTTGTTTCGACTCGCGATCTTTTTTGCTCTGAATTTTGGGTGATGGTTGTGGCTTTAGTGGCCCTTGCTTTTTCTGTGTTTCATATGACCATTGCTTTTCCTGTGTTTGTGGCTTTAGTGGACCTTGCTTTGCTTGTGTTTCACTCAGCTTTAGTGGCCCTTGCTTTTTCTGTGTTTCATATGACCATTGCTTTTCCTGTGTTTGTGGCTTTAGTGGACTTCGCTTTTCTTGTGCTTTGCGTGGTTTGAGTGACTCTGGTTTTTCCTGTGTTTCATGCCAAGACTTTCTGCCGAGTAATTTTCTAGTTTTTTTAACTAGATGCCTTAAATGTTCTGGTATCAAATCTATGATGATTCTAAAGAATTGAGATACTCCGTAGTATACGGATATTTTGCGTGAATCTATAAAATTATCTTTGCCCAACTCTTTGATTCCAGCTTTATAACCCTTGAGTCTGTGTACTTTGAACCCTTTTGGAACATTTACTTTGATTCTCGCTCCAACATGTTTAAATCCTATAGATCCTGGTAAAGCAGAGGGAATGGGGTCTTTGCCTACCTGGGCAACCCTTAATGTTCGACCTCCAAGAAGTTTGTCATATTCATTTGCTTGTCTTATATCAAAAACTCTGGGGTCACCAAAAGTAGCAACTTTCATTTTATTTCTATCAAGATTCCACTCTTTTTTCATATAAAGGGCTGCAATTTTTGCAAGAGCTCCCCCCATACTATGTCCCGTACAATGAATGTTATAATCTTTTAGAGATTTACCCTCTTGTGACGCCAATGCATCAAGGGTATTGCTGATTCCTGGCCATATATCCTGAAATCCGTGATAAAAACCTTTATGAACCCTACCGGACATAAAGCCTGAACTAGTCAAAGCTGCATCTAGGTCTTTTAGAACATGATCTGTTGTTTTTGTTCCCCGAAAAGATATATAAATATTATTGTCCTTTTTTCCAATAGCAGCTTGCATATCACTTTCTGAGTCTCTTAGGATTTGTGTTCTATATCCGTTGGCATGTAATTCTTCTCGTTCTTCCAACTGTTTTTCTTTGTTAGAATAATACGCAAGGCTAGAAAATTCTGACATTAATTTAATGTCTTCTAAACTTGATCCAGAAACTTTCTCTAGATTAATTGTTTCGATTCCTAGGCCAAGCAGGGCTTGTTGAGAGTTAGCCACTGCTTGAAGTTCTTGATTTGATGCTGGAGGTGAATCGAATCTTAACATACTCTGCCTCTATTTATTAACTCTGTTGTAATTTGCTATTTACTTTTACAACTTTACCAGTAGTTTTCTTTGTTGTTTTTGTAGTAGGGGGATGGCCCTCAGTTTTAAAGGTGAGGGCGCTGTTTTTTAGGCCTATAGCTACTTTACCACCATGTCTGAGTTTCCCAAATAGGATCTCATTTGCAACAGGTTGTTTTATCATATCATTTATTACTTTCTCAGTTACCCTCGCTCCATTTAAGGAATCATAACTTTTACTACAGATATGATCATATGCTTTTGGAGATATAGACATAGATGTGTTTTTTAGTTTTAACTGATCTCTGAACTCACCAAGGAATTTATCAACAATTTTCTGTATAATATCCTCAGAGAGAGGGCTAAAATTCACTATTGAATCCAATCTGTTTCTAAATTCTGGTGAAAAAATTCTTTCAATTTCAAGTTTATTATCAAGAGTTGTTGTGTCTTCGCTATCGAATCCAAGTGATTTTTTGCCTAAGAACTGTGCTCCAGCATTAGTTGTCATGATTATAATTGTATTATGGAATGATATTTTTTTACCTTGGTGGTCAGGGGGAGTCCCGTAGTCCATTGTTTGTAGCAATATATTATAGATATCTTTGTGAGCTTTCTCTATTTCATCCAAAAGAAGAACTGAGTAAGGGTGTCTTGAGATTTCCTCTGTTAAAAGACCGCCTGAATCATATCCTACATATCCTGGAGGAGAGCCTATTAATTTTGCTACGGAATGCTGTTCTAGATATTCTGACATATCAAATCTTACAAAATTCATGTTCAAAATACGCGCTAACTGTACCGCTAACTCAGTTTTACCAACACCAGTTGGACCAGAAAACATATAGCAACCCATAGGCTTTTTAACATTTCTTAGGCCTGCTCTAGAGAGTTTTATCGCAGAAGATAAAGCATCTATAGCTACATCTTGTCCGAAAATTGTATTTTTAAGTTGTTTCTCTAAGTCTTTCAGCTGATCAGCTTCATTTGCAGTGACACTTACAGAAGGTATTTGTGCCATTTTTGAGATGGTTTCTTCTATGTCAGAAACTTCAACAGTGATTTTCTTGTTGGATGGATTCGCAACAGCAAGATGTGCTCCAGCTTCATCTATAACATCAATAGCTTTATCGGGTAGCTGTTTATCATTGATATATCTTTTTGAGAGCAATACAGCGGCTTCTATAGCTTCTGGTGTGTAGTGTACATTGTGGTACTTTTCGTAATATGTGCTTAAGCCACTTAGAATTCTGATGGTAGACTCAGTTGTTGGCTCTTCTACTGTGATTTGCTGGAATCGTCTCACCAGCGCCTTATCTTTAGCAAAGTATTTGTAATACTCATTAAAGGTTGTGGAACCCATGCAGCGTATTTCTCCCCTTGCTAATGCAGGCTTTAGGAGATTACTTGCATCAAGAGCATTACCATTTGTAGAGCCAGCTCCTATAATGCTTTT
>Ga0206124_10000612_pt1 | contig 28764 bp, 22 predicted proteins | sample Helgoland_Spring_3_FD_148671 | JGI IMG/M metagenome (GOLD analysis project Ga0206124, IMG submission 148671) | Pelagic subsurface seawater microbial communities from Kabeltonne, Helgoland, North Sea - Helgoland_Spring_Bloom_20160321_2 | ecosystem: Environmental > Aquatic > Marine > Epipelagic ... | reverse complement strand
ATTGTAATTAATTTTAAGAAATCCTTTATATACCATATAAAGAAATTTACAGATTATATTGTAAATTATTTTAAGAAATCTAAATGATATTACAAATTATATTGTAGTTATTTTAAGAAATCTTAAAGAAATTTACAGATTATATTGTAGTTATTTTAAGAAATCTTAAATGATATTACAAATTACATTGTAGTTATTTTTAAAGATCTAACTAATTATTTTTTAAAAAATTACAATAAATATAAATGCCTTATATAGCAGAAGGATCTTATGGATGCGTATTTTCACCACCACTTAAATGTTTAAATAACAAAAAAACTAAACCTAGTCAAGCTGGTAAAATATTTAATACAAGAGATTCTATGGAAGAAGAAAAAAAACTTGCTGAAAAAATTAATAAAATTGACCCAAAAGGTAAATGGACAGTTCCTTATTATGGTAGCTGTTTTATAAATGTAGAACAAACACGACCAAACGATAATATATATAAATGTAATAAATATACAAAACATATTCCTACAACAGAACAATTAATATACAAAAATGGTGGTATTGATTTAAATCATTTTATTAATAATTTTGAATTGTTAAAAAATACTCTTTTTATTGACGATCTTATTCCTTTATTTTATAACTTACTAAAAGGACTTAGAACTTTAAATGAAAAACAATTAGCACATTGTGATATTAAACCACCAAATATGTTATATGATTTTGATGAATCCAAATTTTATATAATAGATTTTGGACTTACAAAACCTTATAACAAAATTAGCTCTTTTTCAAATTATAATATGTTAAATCACGTATATCCTTATTATCCTCCTGAATTTAAAATATATGTTCAATTAATAATACACAAAGATACTAATGTTAATATTAATGATATATTAGAAAACTATAGTAGATATTTACCACGAGGGTTTTTTGATTTTATGTCTAAATACATTGATATACCTTTGCAACTTAAACAATTTGCAATTAAATGTCAAAAAAATAAAGACGTTTTTAAACATAAATTTAACACTGAATATGTTTCAAAAATTGACGTATTTTCACTTGGTATGACTTTTGTTGAAATGTTTTACAGATTAAGTATAAAATCACAAATAAAATTAAAAGATAAAACATTTTTTGATAATTTTATGAAACTTGTTATAGTTCCTATGATCAGTATGGATGCTGACCAAAGATACGATGCTACTAAAGCTTATAATATGCTTAAAATATTATTAAAAAAATATAATAAAAAAACAGATAGTTCTTCATCTCTTAGTAGCATAAGTAATATTAAAATACCTGTAAGCAATTGTAATAAATTGAAACGCATAGAAATAGTTGAATTACTTAAAAAACAAAATAAGCCTGTATATGGTAATAAATCGGTATTATGTGATAGACTTAATAATATTATAAAATCCCCAAAAATAATTAAAACACCAGAAAAAAACTGTTATAAACTGAAAGGCGTTGAAATAAAACAACTGTTAAAAAAACAAAATAAACCTGTATATGGAACTAAAAAAGTAATGTGTGAGAGATTATTAAAATAATATACTATACTGGTTTATGTTCAAATCTAAATATTTCAGGATTCTTTGATATATTTAACCAATTAATGTTATCTTTATTTTCCTTTAAGAGTTCTATAGCATTTTCGTTTAATGCTAATTTACTCCAATTAATTTTATGTTTATTATCTTTTAAAAGTTCTATAGCATTTGGATTTTTTGATAACCAACTCCAATTTATTTTATTTTTATTATTTTGTAATAAATCTATAGCATTTTTATTACTAGAAAGATATTGCCAATTAATTAGATATTCTGCACTGTAATTATTTCTTAATATAAATCTTTCAGCTTGTATTTTATCTTCTAAAAGCTCTATAGCATTTTCGTTTAATGATAACAATTCCCAATCTATTTTTTCAGTATTCCTTTCTAATAAAAATATAGCATTTTTATTAATAGATAATTCAAACCAATCTATTTTATCATAATGTTCTACAAGTAGATCTATTGCATTTGGATTTCTTGATAAACCAAACCAATGTATTTTATCTATATTTTTTTTTAATATATCAATTGCATTTGGATTTTCTGATAAAATACTCCAATTAATATTTGTATTATTAAATAATTTAATAGCATTTGGATTTCGCATTATTGATAACCAATTAATTTTATTCTTGTTTTCCAACAATAGATCAATTGCATTTGGATTTTGAGATAAATTATACCAATCTAAGTTGTTTATATTTATCCAATCCAATAATATTAATTTTTTATTATCTACTATTTTCCAATAATAATCTAAAATGTTTTCCACAATATTTTCATTAAATATAGATTTATTTAAAAATAACATTACAATCTTATATTTTCTATAAGCTATTGACATTGTAGTTAAATTATTTTATAGTATCATTTTTTAAATAATAAAAAACTATATTATATTAAAACTACTAAGGTTATACTAAGATACAGCGATTCAACTTAAAAAGCTTCTTGATACTAAGATCTTCTCTATCATTAGCATAATACTCCTTTTTGTAATTAATACTTAGTTTTCATTTTTTTTATATATATTTTTGTTTTTAATATATAACTAATATATTAACATCATTTTTATACTAAGATATACAATTTTATTTTAAAAATGATTATATATTACTCATATTTACAATATGAAACTAATCCCCATTCATAATTTTTTTAAATTGACTTATATTGTTATCCATATTTAAAACCCAACGGATAACAACATTTATTGTATGAAACCTGCTATTAAAGAATTACAAAACGAAAATATGAAATTATATTCGTATTATATCAATTATACTTCAAAAATGTTAAGAAAAAGAATATATCAGCCTATGATGGAATAGAACAATATATTATTATATTTTTGTTTATTATATTAATTACGTTTTTTTAACAGGAATTATTGTTATGTAAGAATAAATATTTAAATGAATCCAACAACAATAGAAAATAAACCAAAAACCTACGAACATCCTATATTAATAGCTAAAAAATATAACACTATAGTTGTATCAGATTTCGTATTAGTAGAATCTGTTGTATTAGTAGAATCTGTTGTATCAGCAGAATCTGTTGTATCAGCAGAATCTGTTGTATCTAAAATCAGTATTTATTATGATTTTACTGAAGATGGTAAGGAAACAAATAGTAAAACAAATTATGATTTAAGTTCATATGGTTCTCCTAATTTTGATAATAAAGTAGAATTAAATGGTATAGAACAGTATTTAAGTGTTGATATTGATTTTGAAGTTAAAACTTTAAGTTTTTGGTTTAACTTAACGGATGTTAATATTGATAATTATTTACTATCATTTGATAGTAATTTTTATATTAAAGCTAATTCTAATTCTTTAGAATTTCAAAGTTGTAATATAACAAAAACTTTCAATGCTGATGAATGGTATAATCTAGCTTTAACCAGTAATAATGCAAATTACGATATATATTTAGATAATACTAAATTACTTGAAACAATTCTTTATAAAGATCTAAGTAGTTCTACATTGAATATTGGTAAATATTATACTGGTCGTAATACAACTATGAAATCGACATCTACTACTCTATCTTCTATACCTCATTTACGAACCCACACAATGGTAGCAATTGATAATGATATATATATATTTGGTGGACAAACTAATACTACAGTTCAAACTTGTAACTTATATAAAATTACACCGGAAACAACTACAACTACTACACATTTAAATAATATTTCAAAATTAGCGAACCACTCAATGGTAGTATTAGATTCCGATATATATATATATGGTGGTTATCTTAGATTACCAGATGGTAATACTAATTCAATATCAAGCAACTTATATAAAATTACAGAAGGGTCAAATGTAAGCAATATTACATTAAGTGGTGATACTCTACCAGCTTTACTAGATTTTTCTATGGTAGGAATCAATAAAGATATATATATATTTGGTGGAAGATCTGAAAATCTTAACGACATTTTCGACATAATGTATAAAATTACAAACGGATCAAATGTAGAACATATTAATTTAACTACTGCTATAACAGCAAGATGTGATCATTCTATGGTAAAAATTGATAATAATATATATATATATGGTGGTCGAAATAATATAACAGAAACTAATGTGTTTTGTAAAATTACAGATGGATCAAATGTAAGTAATATTACATTAATTGGAGACTATATACCTTTGATACACAATCATTGTATGGTAGCAATTAATAAAGATATTTATATAATGGGAGGTGTGGATACTGGAATAAATTCTAGCAATTTATATAGAATTACAGATGAATCAAATATAACAGAGATAATTTTAGATCCTCCGATTTCCCCAAGAGATAACCATTCTATGGTAGCAATTGGAAATGATATATATATATATGGAGGTTATGGTTCTGATACCACTAGCAAATTATATAAAATAGATACTGCTAGTTATTTTACCGGTAAAATAGCAGATTTACGATTATATAATTATCCACTTACTGATATAAGTACTATTTATGATGAGTTTTTTTATACTATACCCTCACTACCTACTGATTTTACTATAACTTTTGGTGATTATCAGACTAGAGGTTATCTTGATATGTTATATACCGTGCCTGATGTAACTACAGAATTAAATATTATTAATAATAGTATATTATATAATTCCGATTATGAAGAAGGTTCTGGTTTATATATTGATTTTACTAAACCTAATTTACAAAATGTTGTAAAAGTTACTATAACAAATAATGGAACAATATATGGTAGAGGTGGAATTGGACAAATATCAAGTAGTGATAATAGACGTGAGGGTAAGTATGCTATTACAGTATTAAACAATGCTGATAATATTGATCGAGAAATAACAATTAAAAATAATGGAAATATATATGGCGGTGGAAATGGTGGTTATTATACAAGTAGTATTCCATATGACTATTACTACACATATACGATGTTTACTGGGTTAGTGGTAACCAAAACAATAGTTGCTCACATAATTATTAATGAACCAGGAAGTGATGCGCAGTATTATAACGGAAATACTATATATGGTGCTGGGGCACCATATATATTACCAGGTTATATAATATTACATAACAGACCCGTTTTTACTCCCATTTGGTTGGCACATTATCCAGGTATAACATATACACAAAGTGCATATGGTGATTTACACATTCCTATGACTGAAGGTCAAAATTTTAATACAGGAAATTATAGAATTATAGATTTACCTGGTAATAATTTAGTAACTTTAATATGAAGCAAGTCTAGATCTTCAAGTAATGATAAAATTACTGGTCCTAAAATGACATTTTCACTTATTACCGCTATATACGGAAACATATACGAAGGTCTGATGAAATAAAACAGATTTTAAAAATTAAAAACAATTATAGATTGAATTGAAGACAACTCTAAAACATTTCCATTATATTTAATTTTCTATCTTATACAAATGCACCTATTTAAAAACATCCGATTATCATACACATTATTTTAAATGTTTTTAATTAAAACTACAAATTATACTATTGTTTTTAGTTTCAATGTTAGAATTAGAGAAATACCTATAGGGAATGTAGAAAATCTAAGTGCATTTCAAATTCCATTTATTTTAAAAAATTTAACATCATGTAAAAAATATAATTATAACATTAACTGATAATTTTGTTGTTTAATAAAAAATCTTTGTTTTTTTGCAAATAAACCTACTTATATATAACATTTCACCAAATGACAATTTATTTATTGAATCAGTGTTTAAAATAAGAAAACTGGTTCCTACTATTCCAGATAAATGTAAAATAAATGTTAAAAAAATCTAAAAAATGACTACATTAATATTACATTACCAATGACCACTCTCAATACTCGCAATTTCTTGAAATGGACTTCGATTGCTATCAATATTGAAAATCCCACTTATAACAAAAGTGATTGTATGAAACTTGCTATTAAAGAACTACAAAAAGAAAAGAAAATGAGAAAGTATATTCATATTCGATCAATTACAATGCAAAAAGTTAATAATATGTCAAAGAAAGAATCCATCATTCAAGCAATGATTGAGTGGAAACATATGTAAAATAAATATATAATTATATATTTTTATATTTTTATTTACCAAATTCACTTGGATTATTGATATATAATATCCATTTATCAGGTGCATATTGTTCAGATGATTTTAGACCTAACCAAAAATTAACACTTTTTGCTTTTTGATATCTTCTCATATTGTTTGTATTTTTTTTATAAATATCATTACATTGTTTAAGAGATATTTTATTAACAATAATTTTTAGATTTGTAATAATATTATCAATACTCAAATCATTAAAATGTTCTTTATGTCTATTAAATAAGTGAAATAATTCTTGCTTATGAATTGCAGGTTCGTGTGCTGTTTTCTGTGCATCTTTTACTTTAATTCCTTCCTTATTCTGATTTAAAGTATTATCATCAATAATTTTATCAATAATATCTTGAACACGAGTATCTGGTATATCTTCAATATTAAGTGGCATATTATTGTTAATTTTCTTAAATAATTCAGTCGCAATATGTTTATTTTTATTTTCACAATGTTTGATAACATAACAATTTGCATATATTTCATAATCTTCGTTTATTTCGCAATTAAATAGTAGATCATAGATTGCTTTGTATCTATGTTGTCCATCTACTATTTTCAAATATTTAGGATAATCGTCAGTAGATCCATATTTATCGTATATTAAACTAATATTCCATATAGGTGTAATATTATTAGCATTATTTTTAATTTCTTCTTTAAGTTCTTCTACTTTTTGTTGATTAATTTTTCTATTGTAAATCCACGTATCTGCTTCTTGGAGTAGTTCTTTAGCTGTTAGTTTTACAATAAATTTATATTTATCAATTTTAAACATTATTTTAGAGTTAATATCAAATTTCGTAATTTTATCGTCAGATATATATTCCTGTGCATCATGAAATACTTCAGTCATTTCGTATATAGTTTTCTCTTAAAATGTTATCATTTTTATACAAAAATGTAAAAGATAGTATTTTTATTTATAAAAAATGATAAGACAAAAAATTAATTGTAAGCAATGACAAGCCTTACCAATACCGAACAAATCAAAGTAACCATCACGGTTGTTTCTAAAATTAAAACAAAAGACGATAACAAAACCCGTAATAAGGGTGTAAAAAAACCAAGAAAACTTACTGCATATAATTTATTTGTTAGGGAAAAAATGCCGGAAATTAAAACTAAATATCATCAGAAAGACCAACTAAAAGCAATAGGTGCTTTGTGGCAACTACAAAAAAATACAAAGTTAACCAACTGTTATAATACTGAATTAGTTAAATATATTGAAGAAACATATCCGGATCTTAGTATAATAGAAAAAGAAAAATTATTGGATACACTATTAAAAGTAGATATATATTGGAATACATAAAAATATATTTAAATAATATATATTTTTATATTTTTCATATATAAACAATGGAATCCTTTTTTTATAAAAAACAAATTATAATGTTTATTGTAATGGTTATAATTGGTATTTTATTTAATCCTATGAATATATTAGCATTTAGATTTTCGGATTTATATTTATCTTTAACATTATTTTATGGTGGTTTATTAATGGCTTCTAATATGATATGGGCTCACGAAATTGTTCATTATTTAGCTTTAGGTCATTTTAATATATATGTGTTTTGTTTTGGAATCATTTTATCTTTAACCATATCAGTATTGTTATTAAGACAACAATTATTTGTTGATGATAAACAATGGTTATTAAGAATGATTAGTCATCATTCTACAGCATTAACAACCTCGCATAAAATATATAATAAAACAGAAAATCCGCAATTAAAACGATTAGCAAAAGAAATTATTGATACACAAGAAAAGGAAATAACATTAATGAAATCAATGTTATAAAGGAACACCATAAAACTTAAAACCTATGTAATGTTTTTCAAGATCTTCTTTAATTTTATGGTTGTAATTTATAATAGGAGATTGTCCTAATATTTCATCAATTTTTATATTTTGTTTTTCAGTATTATAAAGATTTGTATAATGTAATTCAAGTTCATAATTATTATCATTGATCAATATTACTAACAGTTTCTATAGCAATTAAAGGTTCATCTCGTTTATCTAAAAATTTAGTAAATGTAGCCATACCTATGATCTTATTATCATTAGATTTATTACATAATATATCACCATTATTTATTTTTTACCAGCTGTTACTCCCCAAAAAGGATATTTACTGTTTTTACACCATTGACACTTTAAAACGCCCGTTTTTTTGAAAAAATGTTATTATCTTAGACGTCCAATGATATAATACCTACACAAATAAGTTAGAAGCAGACAAGACTGCTCCGCTGTTGCTATGTAGGCAATAAGTCTCTATCACCACCCAATACAACTCTTGGAGGGTTTAGACCTAGATTTTCTGAGTAAAGTTTTTGTATTATATTCCTTGATGCGTTAATGTCTCTTTGCCAACACATAGAACACTCGTTGTTTGTGCAACGGACTACCTGATGGATTTTAGATACATTCTTTACAACGCTATGACATATAGAACATTCTTTAGACGTCCTATATTCATTTACAGACACAACCTTACAATCTTTGTAACGGATTAGTGCCTCTCTAAGTTTTTTGTTTGGAGTAGAAGGATGTTTCTTGATGATACCTTGGTTCTTTGACCAGTCTCCATATCCTACTAATGTTTTCTTGTTTTTACATATGTCTTTACACATTGAGGATATTGTCTTCTTCCTAAAACAGAAAGTCTTGAACTTCCATTTCTTATATGCTTTAGAATTGTAAAAGAAAGTTAATTCATTATACGTCTTAGAGTATTGTTCAAAAGCACTTTTGTATTTATCTATATCAACTGTCTTAAATGATTTAAGACTGTTTAGAGTATCTTGAACCTCCTTACATTGTCTTTTATTCCATTCACAAGAATGCTTTATCTTACTTTTTGTTCTATATTGTTTAGATGAACAGTTCATAAAGTTATTATCTTGATCAACAGCAGAGTAGATCTGATTAACACCTGGATCTAATCCTACTATTCTATCAAATTGTTCTTCTGTATCATCTAACTTTCTTTTGGTAGTCATCTTCTTAATATGTGTAGAACTGTCTAGATGTTTCTTATAACCACTCCTCTTAACCTTACAACCACACTTACAACTGATTTTATCATCTTCATCAACCTCAAATAAATCTAAACCTAATGATTTACCTACGGTTATAGAAACACCGTAACCGTCCGTTGATATCTCATAATGGAATTTCTTATTACAAGTCTCAACCTCATTAAGGTTGAATAGTGTTCTCCATAAAGTATCTTTATCTAGGTCTTTAAGATCTTTAAGATCTTTATTTGTTTTTGTTAAATCTTTAAGGCAAGAAGTACATACCTTAACATAGCCATCAATATAAGATCCTTTGATAGGTGTAATAGAGAAGTTCTTAACACCCTTTGTATCTGGTTCTAGACTATCAAAGTATTTCTGTATTTCATACTCTAACTGAATTATATGATTTAGATTGTCTTTTATGTTTTCTTCTGTTGGTATTATCTTAACAAAGTCTTTAACCTCTTGTTCACTTTTGTTTGGGACATAATAAAGTGTAGTATCATATAGATTGTCAATGTTCTTAATATTGTATTTAATGATTGTATATATTTGAAGTCTCTTAGTAAAGTTAAGAATAATATGGTTTGTAACAGCAATCTTCATCTCTAAACTCATATTGTTCATAAGATTACCTGAATAGTCCCTGTAAGGTGTTTCAATATCTTTAGTGTTCATATATTGGTTGTATGTCTTAAAGAGTTCATCATTCTCTTTTTCCTTAGAACTTCTGTTATTAAGTTTAGATACAGTAGCTAAAATTCTATAATAAAAGTTTAAGGACTGAAGATCAGGTAGTGTAATATTATCTTTGAGACACCTAAGAATATGAAAGTTGATTAGATGATATGCTAAAGTTCTCATCTTGTTCATATTCTTGATGTTGTCCTTCAGTATCAAATCAAATGAAGAACTTTTAGAAAATCTGGAAAGTTTCATTTTTATGATATGAAATGAAAGATTCCTATTTGCCTCTAAACGTTTAGAAACATCTTTTCTTTTTTTCTTGTCATCAACATCATCACTCATTTTATATATAATATATAATCATTTGTTTATATCATTTTTTTGAAAAAATAGGCGTTTTAAAGTTTCAATGGTTTAAAGTTTTTACCATTTTTAACTCTTATTAACCAATGATTTATCATATCTGTATAATGTATTATACATATTCATTTTTAAATATAAAAATGAAATCATTATTATGTAAATATACAAATGATTGAGTTTTTATTATACGTAAGAGTATTAGATCTCGTTACAACACATTACAACGTTGTTAAAATAGGTGTAACTGATTGTAAGATTGAAAGAGAATCAACTTATAAAACAGGAGAGTATATTCCAGGACATTTTAGTCATTTATATAAAATTAATTACAATGGTAAAAGAGAACATTTTGATAAAAAATTAAAGAAACTTACTAAAAAATATAACAGGATAGGTTATAATGAATTTGATGTTGAAGGTGGTAAAGAATTTTATGATATTGAATTAATTGCAAAATTAGAAGAAGAGTATCTTAAAAAAATAACAAAATATAAATTATTACAACAGGATGAAATAGACGAAATTAACAGAAGATCAAGATCTAATGTAGAAAGAGATAATGATACTGAAAGTAATAGTGATAATGAAAGTGATAATGAAAGTGATAGTGAAACAAAAGAAACTAGAGAATATATTTGGAATGAAAGAGAATATCAAACAACAATAATTGAATATTGTAAAGACAGTCTTAAATTAAACAATAAAATATATATTGAATTACCAACAGGTGGTGGTAAAAGTTATATTGTATATAACTTATTTAATCATTTAAAATCAAATTTTATATTAATTGTATCACCAAGAAAAATAGTAAATAAACAAAATATTAAAAAAAAATATTTAAGTATTTTAAGTGAAACCTATGAAATATTTAATTACTCTTATGATCATAATTTTGAAGATTTTTTAAGATCTCAAACTAAAAAGATAGTGGTTTGTTGCACTCAATCTGTTAATATTATTTACAATAAATTAATTAATTTTAATATTATAAATATATTAGTATGGTTTGATGAAGCACATTGGGCTATTGAAGATTGGATAAATGAACCAAATAAAAAAGAATTATTAGAAGATAATAAGTATATTAAAGATCGTATATTTTCATCAGCATCACCAAATAAAAGTATAGTAAATAAAAATAATCATATATTTGGTGAATTGTATTCAGCTATAAAAGTAAAAGAACTTATTACATTGGGTTGGTTAGCAAATATAGAATCATATATTTATAGTGAAAATAAAGAAAACATAAATAATTGTAAATATTTAATAACTGATTTTGTTGAAAAAGAAAGAAAGTTTGGTTTCAGTTTTCATAATAAACAACAAAATGCTTTTAATTTGTTCTATAATCACTATACAGAGTATATAAATGATAAAACAATAGTTAAACCTTTCTTACTTGTGAGTGATTTTAATAGTGATCCGAAATTGATTGAAATTAAATTGGATTATGATTTTAGGAATATTAAAACTTTTGAAAATAATCCTAATAGTATAGGTTATGTAGTTGCACAATATAGTATGGGATATGATTTTAATAATATTGATTTCATATCTATTAGTGATCCTAAATTATCTGTAAAAGATATAATACAATCAATAGGTAGAGGTATTAGACCAGATCAATTAGGTATTAATGGTTCAAATAAATATAAAAAATTAATATTATCATTACCAATATATATTGAAGAATATAATAATGAAGAAAATAGAAATAGTTATGAAGTTATTGTAAAGGTATTAGAATATTTAATATATGATATTGGTATTTCAATTAAAGAAATGGAGTTTAAAAATAGATACAACTTACATAATGAAAGAGAATATAAACAATCTACAAAGGATTATGATGGATGTAATGATATTAAATCTAAAATACTTAATTTATTTGAAATTTCAAGAAATAGAATTAGTAGAGATACGGATTATAAACAAGCTATTAAAATAATTGCGGATAAAAATATAAAATGGTATTCATTAAATCAATATTATGAATTATGTGATGAAGATAATAGATTATCAAAAAATCCTAAAGAATTATATAAAGGTAAATTTACAAATTGGATAGATTATTTAAGTATTGAAAGAATATATTATGATCTTAAAACTTGTAAAGAAAAATGTAAAGAAATAATAAATAAAAATCCTGAATTAAAAAATTATAAACTTAACTTAAATTATTTATGTGAAGAACTTTGTAAAAAAGATAATAATTTTCCACCAATTGAATTATGGGTTGATTATTATAAAGTTAGTGCATTGAATGAGATCATCAGAATAATTAATAAATCTAAAACAAAACTATTGAAATAAGCAATAAATACTTTTCAATTTATTATTTTATAAATACTTATAATAAGTAATAAATACTTTTCAATTTATTATTTTATAAATACTTATAATAAGTAATAAATACTTTTCAATTTATTATTTTATAAATACTTATAATAAGCAATAAATACTTTATAATGTATTATTTTATAAATACTTTTCAATTTATTATTTTATAAATACTTATAATAAGTAATAAATACTTTTCAATTTATTATTTTATAAATACTTATAATAAGCAATAAATACTTTATAATGTATTATTTTATAAATACTTTTCAATTTATTATTTTATAAATACTTATAATAAGTAATAAATACTTTTCAATTTATTATTTTATAAATACTTATAATAAGAAATAAATACTTATAATGTATTATTTTATAAATACTTTTCAATTTATTATTTTATAAATACTTATAATAAGTAATAAATACTTTTCAATTTATTATTTTATAAATACTTATAATAAGAAATAAATACTTATAATAAGCAATAAATACTTTATAATGTATTATTTTATAAATACTTATAATTTTTTATAATAAGAAATAAATACTTATAATAAGCAATAAATACTTTATAATGTATTATTTTATAAATACTTTTCAATTTATTATTTTATAAATACTTATAATAAGAAATAAATACTTATAATAAGCAATAAATACTTTATAATGTATTATTTTATAAATACTTATAATTTTTTATAATAAGAAATAAATACTTATAATAAGCAATAAATACTTTATAATGTATTATTTTATAAATACTTTTCAATTTATTATTTTATAAATACTTATAATAAGAAATAAATACTTTTTTGATATATGTTTTATTATTTTTATAATAAGTAATAAATACTTTTTGATATATGTTTTATTATTTTTATAATAAGTAATAAATACTTTTTTGATATATATGTTTTATTATTTTTATAATAAGTTATAAATACTTATAATAAGAAATAAATACTTTAATATATAAAAATGATATAGATTATAAATATATATATAAAAAGAAATATTTACTTAATATTAAAAGATGCCAAAAGAACATATATGTGATTTATGTAATAAAATATTTACTCAAAAAAGTGATTATGATAAACATAAGAAAAAGAAATCTCCTTGTATTTCTTTAACTGAATTGAAGAAAATTACTGAAAAACAAACTATTACTAATAATATTGAAAATGAACTTTCTACTATATTGAAAAATTGTTTAAATATTATGAGAAATGAAGGACTGACAGGTGAAAAAGCCTTGAGAAATCTTTCATATTTTTTGATATTAAAATTACTTGAACCACAATTTAGTAATAATGTAATTAAAATTAATGATTATGACTATGATTTTGATGATGATGAAGAAAAAGAAATATTATTTAAACTAGTTTTTTTCAGTAATTTAAATGAAGAAAAAGAAGATAATATTAAAACTAACTTAAAAGTTTTATGGGAAAAGATTCTATCAGTGCATCCAAGCACAAATAAAATATTTAAACCTGATAAATCATTTGATATTAAACAACAAGCAAATTATAAAAATATTATTAAAGAATTATCTAAAATTAATTTATCTAATATTGATTTTGATGTTTTAGGTAATGCATATGAAAATGTTATTAAAGATATTATGACTGGTAAAGTTTTAGGACAATTCTTTACACCATCACCTGTGAAGAAATTGATGATTGATCTAATTGATCCTAAATTATCAGATGATGGAGATATTGAATCTTGCTGTGATCCTACAATGGGAACAGGTGGATTTTTAATTGAATATATTAGAACTATACAAAAGCAAGCTAAAACTAAAAATATTGAGCTTGATTGGGAGAATAATATTAAAAAAAAAATATATGGTAAAGAAATTGAAAGTGATACATATCAACTTGCTGTTTCAAATATGTTAATTTCAACTGGATATATGTTTAATAAATTGAAAGAAGGTGATAGTATTCGTAATCCTATTACTAAAAAGTTCTCTTCTGTTCTAGCGAATCCTCCATTTGGTATTAAAGGTTTAAAATATGATGATATTACTGAAAATCGAGATGAACATTTTCCTATTAAAACAGATAATGCTGTTTCATTGTTTATTCAAACAATAATTAATATGTTAAAGATTAATGGTAAATGTGCTGTTGTTTTACCTGACGGACAAGATTTATTTTCAAAAACAAATACTACATTAGTTACGATTAGAGAATATCTTATGAAAACTTGTGATTTAAAGAAAATTATTTATTTACCTGCTGGTATATTTGAACATACAAGCATTAAAACTTGTGTATTCTTCTTTATTAAGAAAAAAGAAGGAACTGATATTCTTAAAACTGATATTAAAGTATCTAAAACACAGAAAGAAATTGGTAGAACCTATAAGTTTTCAAAGACACATCAAACAACTAGTGTTAAATTTTGTGAGTATAATCAGATTACAACAGAACAACATTTATTGGTTGATGTTCCTATTGATAAAATAGCAAATAATTCATATTCTCTTAATTATGCTGAATATATGAAAGATGAAACAGAAGAAATAGAATATGATGAAGGTGTTGTTGTAAAAACACTTGGAGAAGTTTGTAGTATTATAAAAGGAAATAAAAAACAAAGCAAGGACGGAAAAAATGAAGGTTTATATCCTTTATATTATTGTTCAATATTGGGATATTTATATTTGGATACATACGATTATACAGGCGAAGGTATTATTATAAATAAAACAAATGGTTCAGGTAAATCTATGGTTTATTATGGTTATAATAAATATAATGTAGGAGAGACAACATTACATTTTAAATCAAATAATGATAATATAATAAAAACAAAATATATTTATTATTATTTATTAAATAATATTGATACTTTACAAAAATATTATAAAGGAGCAAATCAAAAATCTATTGTTGAAGATGATTTATTTAAAATAAAAATCCCAATCCCATCACTTGAACGCCAACAAGAAATCGTGAAATATTTAGATTTCATATACGAAAAGGCAAACAAAACAAGTAATGATAAAATTGCAGAATTGAAAAAGTTGAACAAGTTTTGTTTAAATAATCAAAAAATATTTGGTGAGAATGTTGTGAAAGAATTAGGTAATGTATTCAAAGAAGTAAAAACAGGTAAAGATGTTGTTGCTACTGAAAGAAAAAAAGGAGAATATCCATTTTATGGAGCAAACGGCATTATTGATTATGTTGATAGTTATATATTTGATGGTAAATATTTATTAACAGCAAGAACTGGTTCATTAGGTTCATTACATATATCTAATGGTAAGTTTTGGTGTTCTGGGGATGTGCATAGAATGGAATTTAAAAATGATACTTTATTGTCATATACATATTATTACTTACAAACAATAGATTTTCAAAAGTTTAGAACAGGTTCTGCACATCCAAAATTAAGCGGTTCAAGTTTAAAATCAATTAAAATTCATATCCCATCACTTGAACGCCAACAAGAAATTATTAAGTATTGTGAATATAATGATACACTGATTAAACAATTAGAAAAAGAAATTAAAAATAATAAAAATCAAGCAAAACTATTTATAAATAGTATTGTTAAAAAACACACTGGATCATTAGTTCAAAATACTACTGTTAATGATTCTGATAATACTGATGAAGAATCAGATCATAATACAGTAGAAGATCATTTAGTTGATACTGATGTAGAAAATCCAATAATAGAACAAAATATTTATCACGAAGAAATTACTGAAGTAGATGATGAGTTTGTAGATGAACTTATTACAAAAGAATCTGATGAAGATTCTGATTAAATAACTACAATCATTTAATGATCAAGCAATTAAAAAATATGTAGTAGTTACTATTGTGTATAGTATAAATCCCCATAATGTGTCTTTAAGTCCTAGACCAATATCGTAATTTTCAAATACTGCTAAATTAGTTCCACTATATATACCATATATACATAAACCTAATAATCCCGAATATAATAAAGATTTTTTTATAATTTCGTTTTTACTATCAGTTTTCGTTATTTTACTTTCAATAAAAGGTATATTTATAAAAATAATACTTGCGATCATTAACACATACGTAAATAATACATGTGTTATATTTATTTTTATTTCTTTATTTTGAATTGATTTTATCATTCTAGAATATTGATTCGCATTTATACTTAACCATATTATATCTAAAACTAATAATAATATTATAACAATAATATATTTTATCATATTTAATTAAATAAAATATATTAAATGACTAAAGAAGAAATTAAAAAATGGAAAAAAAAACCAAATATAGATCCATATGATGGAAGTAAAATTAAAACTTCAATAGTTTTAAATAGTAAATATGCACAATTATATGAAAAATTTATTAACGAACTAACATCCGGACTAACACCAACTGATATTATAAATCCAAAAAAAATTGAAAATATTAGAAAACAACTTCCAACTAATCATATCTATGTTTTAAACGATATAGATTATATTGAAAATTTAAAAGATCTTTATAGTGATGATGTAGTAGAAGATAAATGGATAGATTTTTTAGTAAAACAAAAAAAACTTTTATATGGTAAAGAACAGATATTAGATAAAAAAGGTTATACTGTTTATGACCATTTATTTATGCATTTTTATTTTATTAAAAATAAACAACATTTTAATGAAATAGCAAAATATGTACATAATCAAGAATTTTTATATGAAACTATTCAAAATCAAATAAAATTAGTTAAAGCAGTTGATATGAATTGTTATGAAGTGATTGATAGTATGTTAAAATTTACAAGTGAAGAAGATAAAGGTATAAACTTTCAAGTTAAAAGAATGACTCTTGTGCAAGATGAATGGTCATATTATGTTCCACCTCTTTTAAATTTATTTATACAATATGTATATGAGATTATTAATTATTTAATACCAATACAAGGATTAAATACAATTATATTTGACAATTATTTTTTATATGGTAATAAAATACCAAGATTAAAATTAGATAATGAAAAGAAAATAGAAGTTATAGACTATAGTATAAAATATAATAAATATAGACTAAAAACCATATTAAATTTAATATTAGGGTCAATGTATAATAGTGACAATAGTGAAAAAATAAATATTAAAACATTTTTAAAAATACTATGGGAGCAAGTTAAAGATGTATTATTTGAAAAACAAAAATTTTATACAAATAGAAGATTTCTTTATCCAGAATCTCCTGAAAGAGTTTTATACTTAGATATTACCAAAACTATAGGTGAAGCAGAAATAAAAAATATTAAATCGTTTTTTGTATCTTCTATTTTTGATATTGAAACTCTTCATAAAGAATCACAAGAACATAACAATGTATTATATGAACCTGTCATAGACCCTTATAATAATTTACCCGAACCACCTAAAATGCCTAGGAGACCTGTCATTAGTCAATATTTACAAAGATATAAAATGACATCACATATCAAAGGAAAAAATTCAGAAAAAGAAAAAGAGTTAAAAGAATATTTAGAAAAAGAAAAACAATTTAAAAAAGAATTAAAAAGTTATGATAAAAAATTAAAAGAGTATAATGATAAACATTTAGGTAAAAAACTATCACCTTATTTTTCAGTAAAATTATCAAGAGCTAAAAGTGTAATAAACGATAAAAATTCATTAAGATTAAGTTATTCATCTTTAAAAGTTTCAGCTAAATCTCTAACCAAATTTAAATCAAGTAAAAATAAGGAATTATTATCAAAATTTGAAAAAGAGCCATATAGTAGAACATACAAAAAGAAAAAAGAAGATGAGAATGTATTGTGGAAAGAAAAAGAGTATAGACAGAGAGCGAAAGAAAGCGAGACAGACATCATCTTTTACAGAGAGAGAGAGAGAAAAGAGAGAGAGAGATGGGAAAGGAATGTGATAACGTTACAAGAGAGAGAGAGAGAGAGAGAGAGAGAGAGACAGGCCTGGGAGGCAGTAATTGCACCCGAGAGAGAAAGAGAGAGAGTCAGTTGGGAACAGAATGTGCGCATGTTACAAGAGGGAGAGAGGGAGACAGAGAGAGCAGGTGAAACAAATGCAAATTCTGAACCCACAAATAATACAAATAGTCAAAGACAAACAGAAAGAGAAAGAAGACGCGAAAGAGCTAGAGAAAGAATGGAAGCTATTTATAGAGGACAAACTATAGCCGGAGGAGGTAGTAAAGAACCACTTTCAAAATCAGATCTAAAATTAAAACTTGCACTTGAAGCACATAAATTTAAAGAATTTGCTAAATCATTAAGTCCTTCCGGAAAATCTCCAAGACAAAAGTATATAGGGTGTGATCTAAATGATAATGACCCAATAACACAGGAAACCTTAAAAGATTTGCATTTTAAGAAAATTAAATACTTATCAAAAATCAAAACAACATTATCAGATGGAAAAATAGTAACACATTGTTATGATACTATACCATTATATAATTATATATTAGATTGTAATAATAAAGGTGATATACCACTAAATTTAGCAATTGGTAAAGTTCCTTTAACACAACAACAAAAAAAAGAGGTATTTAAAAAAATAAAATTTTTTACAAAACAACCAACATTAGAAATAAATATAAATACAACAAAAAAATATTTCTTAAAAGCAAATTATAAACCTTCGGAACACAGTGAAGATCATTATACTACTTACGATCTTTATGCGCAAATAAATATTGGATCAATAGATTTTAATTTATCTGGTAATATGGCATTCATTATCCACAAAGCGCCAATAATTTCTAGAGATGATATGTTATTTGAAGATACATCTGATGAAACAGTTTTATTAATTCAAAAGGGAATGGAAAATGGATCTTTATTAAGAGTTAACAGTTATCCTTATTGGAAATCTGATATTTTCACTATAAGAATACGCAATGATAAAATATTATTATTACCTCCTTTTACTTTTAGCACTAGAGATTCTATACAAGAATTAGAAGAAAGAACAAAAGTATTTAATAATAGATTAAGAATACTTATTTGAATAATTCAAAAAACGTAGAAAATACTTGGATTTGTTGATAAATTATTCCAAAATGTTTTTGAACATTTTTTATTAGTTATAATATACTCTTCTAATAATTCAATGATAAATTGTCCCAATTAATTTTATCAATATTGGCTTTTAATATAGGTATAGTATATTCATTACAACATAATTCTTTATAATCTAAATTATGTTTAAAGTTGATTATAAATTCTAAGCTTTTACATTTTCTTGATATTATAATTATTTTGTTTATAGATTTCAGGTATATTACTACTACTCATAAACGTATTATAGAAATCTATTATATTGAAATTTAATTCTTTAGATATATTATCATTACATAACAATTGTTGTAAATCAATATAATTACCCAATAATTTTACTAAAATTATTTTTTATTTAAGATCTTAAAATTGTTAATAATATTTATTATGAAAATGAAGATATTTGAAAACTTAATATTATAATAAACTAAAATGAGTTCTAAATTAATACCTAAAATATGTAATCCAAAATGTGATAAACCTAAAATATGTAATCCAAAATATGGTTATTGTGTTAAGGATACACCAAACAATAAAAAAAAAATAGAAGAGTTCAATGATAAACTTAAACAACAATCAGCACCTACTGCTATACAACAATCAGCACCTACTGCTATACAACAATCAGCACCTACTGCTATACAACAATCAGCACCTACTGCTATACAACAATCAGCACCTACTGCTATACAACAATCAGCACCTACTGCTATACAACAATCAGCACCTACTGCTATACAACAATCAGCACCTACTGCTATACAACAATCAGCACCTACTGCTATACAACAACCAATAAATATTACTAAAACAGTATTAGATTTTATAAGAGAATTAGAAAAATATAAAACAGCAACAGAAGCTATTGAAAATGCTTTAAAAACTGAAAAAATTAAATATAAAGATTCTGAAAAAAAAGAATATGAATATAATTCAGTATCCAAACAAGGATTTATATATGAATTATTATGGGATTTATGTATAAAATTAAATATTTTTATTAAAACGAAGAAAGATGATATTCATATACATCATACACTTAATAATTTTAATAATCAACAATCCTGTAAATTTGAAACTATAACAAAAATATTTAATAATTATTTAAAAAATCCATTTATAAGTGGTAATTCAGGTGGATATTCAGATATTACTTTTAAAATTGAAGATATATTATATTTAGTATCTTCTAAATATTATAATACAGAAAAAGCTATAGCAGATTATGATATTCAAAAATTATGTCCATTAATAGAGAGAGAAAATAAAGATTATAAAGAAATAAAAGCTTTATTATTCGTTAAAAACAAGCAAGATTTTATAAAAAAATGTAAAAATGCAAATAAATCAAGTGATATTTTAATTAAATATATATCACCAAATGGTAATTACGAAAATGTATATGATCTTAATGATCTTGAAAAAAATTATACAGTTTTATATAATATATTAAAAGATTTCAATTTTCTTAAAGATGATTATCAACCATTTAAAGAACAATATTTAAAATCTTTAAAATCTAAGTTTATCCCACGATTTCATCAAGAATTATTTATTGAAAAAATAACAAGTTTGGTTAAAAAAGATCAAAAAAAAATATTAGTTGGTGCTATACCACGTTCGGGTAAAACTTATATTATGGCTGGAACAATTCTAAAAGATTCTTTAAACGCACCTAAAGGAACATTTAACAGTTATACAATAATAACTCCTGCGCCAAATGAAACATTAGATCAATATTATAAAGCATTTACAGATTATTATGATTTTAATAATTTTAAGATTCATAAAATAAGTAAAAATGGGGAATTAGATCCTACAGTTGATAAAAATAAACATAATGTATTTTTAATTTCAAAACAACGATTAGGTTTTAAAAAAACTGAAGATACAAATACGATTAATACAGATAATGAGTTTAGTTATTCAAGCAAAGCAATAGAAAAAATTAAAGAAAATATTAATAAATATTTTGGTGATAATAAGTTTAGATTTATATTTTTTGATGAAGCACATTTTGGAATGACTACAAGTATTGCACAAGACATTTTTAATGAATTAGATAAATTAGATAAATCATATAAAATATATGTAACTGCAACTTATAATAAACCGAAGCAGATCTATAAAATTGAAGATAAAAATATTATTAAATGGGATTTAAATGATATTAAATTAATTAAAAATATTAAAAGCGTTAATAATTTTAATAAAACATATGGAAATCTTAAAATAAAATTTGGAAATAAAATACTTGATAAAGTATTAAGTAACAATGGGTTTAATATTACCAAAAATAATGTAAATATTGTTAAAAATATTATACATCAATATAAAAACTTTCCTGAACCATATTTAATTACATCTGTATGGGATAAAGAATTTATAGATACTGAAATATCAAAAATAGGAACTAATAACACATTTGGTTTTGATATGGGTAAGTTATTTGCTGTTAAAGATGATAAATTTGAAAATAAAGAACAACTAATACAATTTTTAGAATATTACTTTGGATATTATACTGATAAAATAACTGATAATTATTATGAAACAAAGAATGAATATAAAAAACGTGGTATTATACCTATAATTGAAAATGTATGTTTAAATCATTGTAGAACACTACAAACACATCATAAAACAACACAATTATGGTTTTTACCACCTTATAATATTAAAAAAGAAGTTAAAGCTTTAATAGACTTATTAAAAGATAAATTTAATTATATTTTTAATAGCTATATGTTTTATATAGCAGTTGATAAAGATATTACTAAAGATCCTCATAATGTGCAATATATGAGTGATCCAAGTAAAATTAAAAATGAAATAGAAATATTAGAAGATAATTTAAAAAACAAAGCAGAATATAGTCAATATAAAGGATTGATAATATTAGCGGGAAATAGATTACAATTAGGAATATCTTTATCAAATGTTGATATTGTATCATTATTTACAAATATATCTGCATCTGATGCAATATATCAAATGTTATTTAGAAGTATGACTGAAATTGATGAAGATATACATTGTGATGATATAAATTATTGTGCAAGAAAACGATATGGTTTTATGGTTGATTTAAATCCACAAAGAACTTTATATACAATTGATTATTTAACTGATATGTATTTAGCATATCATAAAGATAAAAATAGTGATAAAAAATATGAATTAATTGCAGATCTAATTAATATAGATAAACACAAGTTTATTGATAGTTATAATAAAGAAGATAAAAAAAATTATCAAAAATATGTGAAAGAGTTTTTTAATAAATTATATACTGCTTGGGATGCTAAAAGCACTGAAATAAAAGATATATTAATTAAACAAAATATATTTGCAAATGATATATTTAAACCTGATTATGATATTACAAAGTTATTTACTAAAATAGAAAAAAGTAAAACAGAATCTAAAAGTGCAGTTAATAATCCAGATACGAAACTATCACCTGGTAAAAAAAGTAAAAAAATATCAGATATTATTAAATTGGATAAAAAAGACAAGAAAGCAACTTGTGAAGAACTATGGGTTTATTTATTTTCAGAAGTTATATCAATATTATCATTAATAACTTCTTATACTAAAGAGGATGGTAGTGAATGTATATTAACTTATAATAATACTACTGATTTTATTTATGATTTACAGTATATTATTAAGAATATTAAAGATGAAGAAAAAACAATGTTATTATATACTTTAAAGCAAAGAATAGTAATAAATGATAGTATTGATGATATTCATTTATTTAATTTAATATATAATGGAATAATTAAATTAGGAAATGATCAACAGTTATCAGGGGGTAATATAACTGATATTAATAAACAAATACATTTAAGAAAATATAAATTGTATAATATCACTGAACCTGATAAATTATTAGAGTTTATTAATGAAAACTTAAAACCTAAAATTATTGAAAAAAAAGAACGTGGTGAAGTATTTACACCTATGACACTCGTAAATGAAATGTTAGATACTTTACCCGAATCTGTATGGTTTAATAAAGATCTTAAATGGTTAGATCCTTCAGCAGGAATGGGTAATTTTCCGGTTGCAGTTTATATGAGATTAATGAAAAGTCTTAAAGATGTTATAAAAGATGAAGAAAAACGTAGAAAACACATATTAGAAAATATGCTTTATATGGTTGAATTGGATAAAAAGAATGTATTTATGATGAAAAAGATATTTTGTGGTAAGAAATATAAACTTAATATATTTGAAGGTAGTTTTATTGATTTTAAACATTTTACCAAAGTTAATATAGAATTGAATTTTGATATTATTTTAGGAAATCCTCCATTTCAATATAAAGAAGCACAAAATGATAAATCACATACAATATGGCATTTATTTATTAAAAGATCATATGAAGAATTATTAAAAGATAAAGGTTATTTACTATTTGTTCATCCTTCTGGTTGGAGAGATATTGATGGTGATTATCGTAATATATATATTTATATTAAAAATAATAATTTAATTTATTTATCAATGAACACTTATGATGATGGTAAAAGAGTTTTTGGTGGCGCAGGAACAAACTTTGATTATTATTTAGTTCAAAATATAAAAACAACTAATAACTTAACCTTCATAAATGATATTGATAATAAAGAATATAAAATAAACTTAAATGATTTAGATTTTATACCAAGTGGAAAACTTAGCTTATTTCAAAAATTATTAACTAAGAAAGAAAAAGTAAATGTATTACACGATTGGTCAATTTATGAAACAAGGAAACCATATATATCAAAAATTAAAGATAATATATTCAAATATCCTATAATAAACACAATTACACAAAAAGATGGTTATAATATATTATATAGTAAAGAAAAAAAAGGTCATTTTGGAATACCAAAAGTTATATGGTCAAATGGTGCAGGAACATACCCTATTATTGATGAAAAAGGTAAATACGGATTAACACAATTTGCTTATGCTATTGTAGATGATAAACAAAATCTGCAAAAAATTAAAGATGCTATGAGTAGTGAAATATTTATTAATTTAATGAAATATTTGGCTTTTAAATTAGATAATAAATATAATTACAAAATTATAGCATTATTTAAAAAAGATTTTTATAAGTATTTTATATAAAAGTTGTAATAAATCAGTATCATTACCAACGAATAAACGTAATAAATCTATTTAAATCAATTATTATTATTAAACATCTGTATTTGTTTATCGTTTTTAATTTCTTCTAACATTTCAATTTCTTCAATTTTATTAAGTTCATCATTGAATATTTTAATTTTATCTTTTATATTTTTAAATTTCATATCTAATTCATATAAACTATCTTCATATTTAATTGAAACTATATTATTTGCTAATTTTTCTAATTCAATAATAGCTATATCAGGATACTTTATAATTAAATCTTTTTTAATTATTTCAAATTCTAATATTTTCATTCTATTATACTTATTTTGTTTTGCAATTCGTTCTCCGATTAAAGAACCAAGTTCTTCACGTAATGGCGATAATTCTGAATTAATTCTAATTTTTTTAGAATAATTACTTGAACTAATTTTATGATGATAAATATAATTTGTTCCATAACAAATTCCAAAACAAGCAAGAATCTCCATTTTATATTAAATAAAATATTACATCATTTTTTTATTTAAAACCTTTTATGAAATCATCCATATTCTTTGTTCCCATACTGGAATTGCAATTTTGACAAATTGGTTTTAATTTTGATACTATTATTTCACCACCATTTGCTTCTGCGATAATATGTCCACAATTAAAAGACATTTGTGTAATATCCGTGGTTTTACAACAAAGACATTTAGATTTACCAATATCTTCACCAATATGTGTATTCCAAACAAGTTTTTTTATAGCAGAAGGAATCGCTTTCTTTTTCTTAGGTTTTTCATATAAATGTTTATTTTCGTTAAAATCTTTAATTATACTTTTGATATCAAGATTAATTCTTCCATATCTTTTGTTTTTTCAATAATTTCTAGTAATTTATCAGTGCTTTTGTATTTCTTTGCAAATTTGGAATAAAATATCTTTTTATCATTATCATTAGTGTTTTTTATAAATGACATAATATGTTCAATAGTATTATTTTTAAGAATTTTATGAGTCATAGGTGGTGGTGGTGGAATTTTATTAGACATTTGATGTAAAATATAAAATTACATACATCATTTTTATGTTTAAGATCTGTTTTAGAAAAATCCATTACTAATATAATAGTACTATATATATTTTTCTTTAAATAGTTGCTATTGAATAGTTGCTAATGAAAAATTTAATTCTTCATTATACTTGAAATTAATTAAGTCATCAATATTATCTGTAAGTAATATGGTCTTTAATTTTTCAATAAAATTAACTCGTCTATTATATATTTTTTTCATATCGTAATAAAAGAAATCTTCTTTTACCATTTGTAATTCAGTTTTATAAAATTCATCAATTTTATAATTAACAATTTCTATCTTATCAATATAATCTTTTTCAATTTTTTCAATTTCATCAAAATATTTTATTTCTATTATATTATTCGCTAAATCAATCCTTTCATCAAGAGATAAATTAGGGTATAGGTTTATAAATTGATTTTCAAGTTTTTTTATTTCATTTGGTTTTTTATCGTAATTAATACTATTAATCTTTGTAAATCTATCACTACTTAATATCGTTCTCATTAAAGTTTTATTTGATGACTTAATTAAATGGATTAATTGCTGATTTTTTAAATAGGAATTACGACTAATTTTTTGAGAGTATAATTGACCAATACAATAACCAACAGGTATAATAATTAGCATTTCCATAATTTTTTAATTTATAATAAATTGTTGATGTATTATGATGTATATCATAATAATCATTTTTTATTTCAATACAAATTTTATTTTTTATATAATTCTGGACAATGTTTAATTCCGCATTGTTCTAATTGTTTTCTAGTTTTTGAGTTAAAAAAAAACCCATCTGTTTTTTTATTAAATTCTTTATATTCTGCTGTTTTATGATATTCTTTTAAGTTTAATTTATTTAATCTATTTTGTTCTTTAATATCCGTAATTTTTCTATATTCATTTTGTTTTTTTATAAATTCTTTGTGTGCTTTTGATTTTGCAAAATAATTTTGAATATATTTTCCATTGTCTTTAAGTTCATCTTCTACCTCTTTCATAAGATCTTTACAATGTTTTTTCTTACATTTATCTTTTTTTTTCGCATTTATAAGTAGTGATTCTAATTGTAAAAGATCTTTAAACTTCATTTATTAGGTAAATATATTATAAATGAATATACGTTTATATTGTATAAACTATATTGAGTTTATTTTACAATTAAAATAATGTTATTATATAATATTTTTAAATATTAAATATGAATAGCGATTTATTTGAAGGTGGTTATGCTAAAAAACCATATTTACCAATTGGCAAACAATTTGTTTGCGGTAAAGAAAGAGTTATATATAAAAAAAATACAAATACTGATTCATCTAAAGTTTATATGAGACATAATGCAAAATATGTACAGGTTGTGAATTTTGAAAAAGAAATGATTGCGAAAGGAAAATGGAAACTTCCTACACCAGTTAAACAATCTAATAACAAACCTAATGTTAAACCTTGTAAAGAAGATCAATATAGAAATCCCGCAACAGGTAGATGTGTATATAACCGCTGGAGCTCCAAGGGCCGGAACGGCAGGCGGACAGATGGCGTCCGTGGTGCCTTCTCCCTTGGATGGGGAGGACCTGAAGATTCCGTTTTCGCCCTTTCCGGAATACGCTCGATTGTGAAAGGAAAATGGAAACTTCCTACACCAGTTAAACAATCTAATAACAAACCTAATGTTAAACCTTGTAAAGAAGATCAATATAGAAATCCCGCAACAGGTAGATGTGTATATAACCGCTGGAGCTCCAAGGGCCGGAACGGCAGGCGGACAGATGGCGTCCGTGGTGCCTTCTCCCTTGGATGGGGAGGACCTGAAGATTCCGTTTTCGCCCTTTCCGGAATACGCTCGATTGTGAAAGGAAAATGGAAACTTCCTACACCAGTTAAACAATCTAATAACAAACCTAATGTTAAACCTTGTAAAGAAGATCAATATAGAAATCCCGCAACAGGTAGATGTGTATATAACCGCTGGAGCTCCAAGGGCCGGAACGGCGGGCGGACAGATGGCGTCCGTGGTGCCTTCTCCCTTGGATAGGGAGGACCTGAAGATTCCGTTTTCGGCCTTTCCGGAATACGCTCGAAATGTTCGACGAAAACCATGACGGCAGGTTAGCAGATTGTGTGCTTTTGATTTTGCAAAATAATTTTGAATATATTTTCCATTGTCTTTAAGTTCATCTTCTACCTCTTTCATAAGATCTTTACAATGTTTTTTCTTACATTTCTCTTTTTTTTTTCGCATTTACAAGTAGTGATTCTAATTGTAAAATATCTTTAAACTTCATTTATTACGTAAATATATTATAAATGAATATACGTTTATATTGTATAAACTATATTGAGTTTATTTTACAATTAAAATAATGTTATTATAAAATATTTTTTAATAGTAAATATGAATAACAATTTATTTGAAGGTGGTTATGCTAAAAAACCATATTTACCAATTGGTAAACAATTTGTTTGCGGTAAAGAAAGAGTTATATATAAAAAAAATACAAATACTGATTCATCTAAAGTTTATATGAGACATAATGCAAAATATGTACAGGTTGTGAATTTTGAAAAAGAAATGATTGCGAAAGGAAAATGGAAACTTCCTACACCAGTTAAGCAATCTAATAACAAACCTAATGTTAAACCTTGTAAAGAAGATCAATATAGAAATCCCGCAACAGGTAGATGTGTTAAAATAAAACCTGTTAAGCCTGCTAAACCTGATAATGGTTCTGTTAAGGCTGTTAAACCTGTTAAGCCTGTTAAACCTGTTAAAACTATTAAAAGTCCTATTAGTCTTATAGGTAAGTATGTAGTATTAGCAGATGATATTACTGGTTCAAAATATTTTAATTTAAAGGATTTAATACACGCAAAAGGTGGAACGGCT
>Ga0206124_10000609_pt1 | contig 28836 bp, 17 predicted proteins | sample Helgoland_Spring_3_FD_148671 | JGI IMG/M metagenome (GOLD analysis project Ga0206124, IMG submission 148671) | Pelagic subsurface seawater microbial communities from Kabeltonne, Helgoland, North Sea - Helgoland_Spring_Bloom_20160321_2 | ecosystem: Environmental > Aquatic > Marine > Epipelagic ... | reverse complement strand
AAGAACACGTGAGCGGGATTTCATTCGTCTTCGAGGAGCACGCCGTGTAATACAAAAGAACTCTACTCCTGTTATTGAGTATGCAAAATGTGGCTTTGTGAATGACTACTATGGATGATGTACGAAAACGCTTCTTTTCTCGCGCAAAAATCGTCACATTTTTCGTACTGCGGTTTCTCTCGTTCGTGCGATGAATACGCAAAATGTGGCTTTGCGAATATTTCATCTCCGGCTCCCTTGGCTTCTTTCATTAAGGTTTTCTTCTTCTTCTATCGTTTTTGTTCGAGTTTTTGTCGATGCCTTTAATTCCTCCTACTTTTTGTCCGGAAGACGACGACGATTTTGACGATAACAACGCGACGAAACCGACGAAACCGAGTATCGTCCCCCACGCGATTCGATTGACCATCGCTTTCCGTTTCAAACCTTCTTTGTGTTCGTCCAAGCGCAATTTGCACCTTTTGCCAATCAAGTCGCACAGTTTAGCGCCATCGAAGTAGTCTTGGTCGGAGACGTCGGACATGTCTTTGTCCGGGCCGCACGCGGCGCGGAATTTGGTCAAGCCGACGCAGGAACAGTTGAATTCGCCGAGGATGTATCGCGTTTTTGTTTTCCTGTTGTTGACATCTTTTTTGTTCTGTTCTTCTTTCTCGAATTGTTCGTCGCGTTCTTCTTCTTCTTCTTCGTCGTCGTCATCCATGGGGATAAAATCCGCCGTCCATAACAAAGGTAACGCGTTATACGCCAAGTTTAACTTCCTCGCGATGCGTTGAATATCGTTCTTGAGAAACTTCTCGGTCAAATCTCGAAACAACGGTTCTTCCGGTTTGTAAAACGTCGTCTTGTTGTTCCAGGCAACCGCGGAACGGCCGTTCTCGCCGACTGGTTTCTTATGAATGATTTCGAATAACTCGTCTTTGACAAATACCATGCGTATTTCGCCTTCGCTGATTCGAGGGAGTAAGCGTTGGTCGACGACGAAAGCGCCTTTGAGAAGTTGACTTTGTTTGTCTACTTTGTCGTCGTCTTCGTTTTCGTCGTCGTTCTGCTGCTGTAAATAGTTCCCGTCCGAAACGGACGTCCAGTTTCCGCCCGCGTCCGGGTGGTTTTTCCCGCACGCGCAAAACGCCACCAACTCTTTAAACGTGTGCTCTTCGATGTGGTTATCGTTCATCTCTTGACAGACGACTATCGTATCGTCGCCGATTTCGAATTCCTCCTCCCCGTCGTCGTTCTTCTTTCGTTCTTCTTCTTCTCTACTACCACTACCACTACCACTACTACTATTACTGCTGCTCGTATTATTGTTATCGCTATCTTCTATCTTATTCATGTTCATGATCCGATCGTGCTTCCCTTTCAACCACACCAACCAAATCCCGCACCCGGTCGACCCTCGATTTTGTTTCAAAACTCTCGGCCACACTTTCAACCCTTTCTTCAATCCTCTCTCCATCTCTTTCTTCGTGTAATACGCCCGCGTATCTCTCAACCCGCACGCTAACTTGCGTATTTTCACCAGCGCGATTTTCGATCCCATGTTTCGTAAACTCGCCTTGTTCCCGAAGATTAAAATATCCGTTTTATTTTCCAACTCCTCCATGAGGTCGTCGAACCTCTCCTGATTTGAATGCGGCGTGATTTGACCGGGGTTAATCCTCACTAAAATCGCGTCAAACTTTTCCTCTATCACGTATTGTTTGAACGCGTCGTGTTCTCGAGGCTTATAATCCACTCGTACGGCGTAGATGCCGTTTTCGATTAAACCGTTCGTCAACGCCACGGAATCGTAGCGATAGCCGTGTTTGTCTTTGTCCATGGATATATTCACATTCTCTTTCACTTTAGTACTCTCACCATCCTCGTCCAAATCCTCATACACGTGTCCGGACCCAACCACGGCTATTTTATACGTTCCATGTATATCTTTCGAAGAAGAAGAAGAAGAAGAAGAAGAAGGTTGTTCTCGGATGACGTTCGAGCGTAAAAACTGATTTTGTGCCACGTGGTATTTCAGTTCCAGTTGTGATTTTGATTCATCTCGGTGTTCGTCCTCGTCTTCCTCGGAGAATAAACTCGTCATGGACTCTCGTCTCGACGAAGACGCGTGGTTCATGCCGTTGTTCTTTTTACTCTCGCTCATCGTCGCGCTCGTCTGTTCTTCTCCTCCTCTCTTCCTCTCAAACCAATCGCTCTCGATGTATATAAACACCAATGGAAATTCGTTTTATCTTCTTCCCATCGACGAGAGAGATTTAAAAGAAGACAACACCAACAAAGTTGCTCTCCAAAACAGAAACAGAGACAGAGACAGAGAGAGCGCGTTTAGGAGGAGAAAAAAAGGAGGTTTCGACGCTCTCTCTCTCTTTAGCTCTCTCTCACTCGCAACACTGCGCAGTAGACGTGTCTGATGCGTTTACTCGTAACACACGAAACAAAAGACTCGGAGAAAACTAAGTTTTAGGGTGTCCAACCCTAATTTTGAAAAGCTTTTCTTTCCCTCTTTTTTTTCTCTTCACTTTTCGCTTCAAAGGGCAAGAGCGTTTGCGAGTTGCGCGCGCTTCGTTTAGGATAGCATACACGAGCTTTATATATAAAAAATGTTGACAAAATTCGAAACGAAATCGAACCGCGTGAAAGGCCTCTCGTTCCACCCGAAACGGCCGTGGATTTTAGCCTCGTTACATTCGGGTGTCGTGCAATTGTGGGACTACCGCATGGGAACGCTGATCGACCGATTCGACGAACACGACGGACCGGTTCGTGGGGTGGATTTTCACACCAACCAACCGCTGTTCGTTTCCGGGGGAGACGATTATAAAATAAAGGTTCGCTCTTGTTTTCTTGACTTCTTTTTATCGTCGTCGGTCGTCTCGTTGGTGGTGGTGTTCTTGTTTGCGTTGTGAGAAAGAGAGCGTTTAAGAGAGTGATCTCGCCGGAGGTGATGGGGTAAAATTGGAGAGATTTGAGGGTTACGAAGAAATCGAGCGAAAAGCGAAACGATGGAAACATTTCTAATCACTGACGACTTTATTATCTCTCTCTTTACTACTACTACTACTACTCAAAACAACAACAACATTATTATTAGGTGTGGAACTACAAGCTCCGCAGATGTTTATTCACCTTACTCGGACACTTGGACTACATCCGAACGGTGCAGTTTCACGTGGAACACCCGTGGATCGTCTCCGCGTCGGACGATCAAACCATTCGCATTTGGAACTGGCAATCTAGGAATTGCATCTCGGTGTTGACGGGACACAATCATTACGTCATGTGCGCTTCGTTTCATTTGAAGGATGACTTGGTCGTTTCGGCGTCGTTGGATCAAACCGTACGAGTGTGGGATATCGTCGCGCTGAGGAAGAAAGTTGCCTCGCCGGGAGGTCCGCAAAGACCGAGCGAATTGGATTTGAAAATCCCGCAAATGAACGCGGATTTGTTTGGTGGCGGTGATGCGGTGGTGAAGTACGTGTTGGAAGGCCACGATCGAGGCGTCAATTGGGCGTCGTTTCACCCGAGTTTACCGCTGATCGTCTCCGGCGCGGACGATCGCCAAGTGAAATTATGGCGCATGAACGACACGAAAGCCTGGGAAGTGGACACGTTGAGAGGTCACGTGAACAACGTGTCGTGCGTGATGTTCCACGCGCGACAAGATATCATCGTTTCCAACTCTGAGGATAAATCGATTCGAGTTTGGGACATGAGTAAAAGATCGGGCGCGCAAACCTTTCGAAGAGAAAACGATCGATTCTGGATTTTGTCCGCGCACCCGAACTTGAACTTGTTGGCTGCCGGGCACGATTCTGGGATGATTGTTTTTAAATTGGAAAGAGAACGACCGGCGTACGCCTCGCACGCGAACATGCTGTATTACGTAAAGGATCGATACTTGCGTTCGTTTGAGTTTGAAAGTCAAAGAGATAATCCTTTGGTGTCCGTGAGACGACCTCCGGGCGGTGGAAACAACTCTGGTTTCCGCAACTTAAGTTACAACCCGGCTGAAAACGCGGTGTTGATCAACTCCGACAGCGAAGGTGGATCGTACGAGTTGCACGTCTTGCCGAAAGACGACGGTCGCTCGGGCGAAGTCGGTAACGAGCCGAGACGAGGTCAAGGCGTTTCCGCGACGTTCATCGCGCGGAACAGGTTTGCCGTTTTGGACAAATCCACGCACCAAATCTTAATCAAAGACTTGAAAAACGAAGTCACGAAGAAGTGCGTCCCTCCGGATTCCACCGTGGACGCCATCTTTTACGCCGGCACCGGATCTCTCTTGTGCCGAGCCGAAGATCGCATGATTTTGTTCGACGTTCAACAAAGAGCCGCGATGGCGGAAATAACGACGCCGTTGATTAAATACGTCGTTTGGTCCAACGACATGTCTTTGGTTGCCATGTTATCGAAACACGCGATCGTAATCGCCAACAGAAAGCTTGGGCACGCGTGCACGGTGCACGAAACCATTCGCGTGAAATCAGGCGCCTGGGACGACAGAGGCGTGTTCATTTACACGACTTTGAACCACATCAAATACGCGTTACCGAACGGTGATTCCGGGATTATCCGAACGTTGGATAACGCGGTGTATGTGACCAAAGTCATCGGCAACGTCGTCCATTGCTTGGACCGAGACGGTAAAAACAGACGCATTCAAATCGACTCGACGGAGTACGTCTTCAAGCTCGCTTTGGTTCAGCGCAAATTCGATCAGGTTTTATCGATGATCAAATCGAACGTCTTGTGCGGTCAATCGATCATCGCGTATTTGCAAAAGAAAGGGTACCCAGAAATTGCTTTGCACTTTGTGAGAGACGAACAAACGCGATTCGCGCTGGCGGTTGAGTGCGGCAACATTGAAGTCGCGTTGGCTGCCGCGCAAGCGTTGGACGAGAAAGAAACGTGGCACAAACTCGGCGTGGAAGCTTTGAGACAAGGGAACCACCAAATCGTCGAGTTTGCGTACCAAAAGACGAAAAATTTTGAGCGCTTATCGTTCTTGTATTTAATCACGGGGAACATTGAAAAGCTGCAAAAAATGTTGAAGATTTCCGAAATGCGCGCGGACGTCATGGGTCAATTCCACAACGCGTTGTACTTAGGCGACGTTACGGAACGCGTTAAAATCCTCGAATCCGCCGGTCACCACCCGTTAGCATACGTGACGGCGAAGACGCACGGTTTAGAAACCGACGCGGAGAGAATAGCGGAGGAGTTGAGAGAAGCCGGGGCCAAGGTTCCGGATATCGACGCTTCAGTCGGAGAGTTGTTGACGCCACCGGAACCGATTTTGAAGGAAGATAACTGGCCTTTGTTGACCGTATCCAAAGGATTCTTTGAAGGCGTCTTGTCCGGCGAAGTTTCCGCCTCGCAATACCAAATGGACGAGAGCGAGATGGAAGGTGTCGGAGGCGATTGGGGCGACGGCGACGATTTGGATTTGGGCGTCGGCGGCGACGACGACGAGATGGAAAAAGACGATCCTTTGGCGAACATCTTACCCGGCGGAGACGACGAAGAAGACAGATCACAAGACGGCTCAGACGCTGGTTGGGATATGGAAGATATGGACTTACCGGCGGCGGATTTAGTCGGTGGAAGCCAACCGGGATCGCCGACGGGTATCCAAGCGGGCGAAATGTTTGTCGCGCCGAGCGCCGGCGTAGACCCGAGACAAAAGTGGACGGCCAAATCCGCGGTCGCTGGCGATCACGCGGCAGCTGGGGAATTCGATGGCGCCATGAAACTCTTATCCAGACAATTAGGCATCGTAAACTTCAAACCGTTGAAACAAATGTTTGTGGATTGCGCGTTTGCGAGTACCGGGGTGTTACCCGGTTCGCTCTCTGAAGGCGACGCCGCGAAGATGCGGGTGATTTTATCTAGAAACTGGGACTCGTCCGATCCTATCGGCCAAGTCAAACCGCCGAATTTGTTGGGCACGTTGCCAATTCTCGAGGAGAAGTTGAAGCAAGCGTATAGAAAAGTCACGGAAGGGAAATTCTCGGACGCGTTGAACTTGTTCGTGAACATTATTCACTCGATCACTTTGTTATCCGTGGAAACGAGACGCGAAGTGGACGAGGTGAAAGAGTTGTTGGCTATTGCGAGAGATTACGCCGTCGCTTTACGAATCGAATTGAGTCGCAAAGAAGTCGCGAAATCGGATCCGAACCGAGCCGCCGAGTTGGCGGCGTATTTCACGCACCAAAATTTACAACCGATTCACTCCTCGTTATCCTTGAGATCGGCGATGACTATCTTTTACAAGATGCAAAACTTCCAAACCGCGGCTGGGTTTTCTCGAAGATTGTTAGAGCTTAACCCACCCGCAAACGTGGCCACGCAAGCGAAACAGGTTTTGCAAGTGTGCGAGAAACAGAACAAAGACGCCGTGGAGTTGAATTACGATTCTCGCAATCCGTTTGTCGTCTGTTCCGGGACGCTGACGCCAATCTACAGAGGCACCAAAGATCTCGCGTGCTCCTGTTGCGGGGCGAAGTACGTCGTCGAGAAGAAAGACGCTCTGTGCGATGTTTGCAACTTGGGTAAAGTAGGCGCGGATGCGACTGGTTTAGTCGTTTCGGAGACGCAAAGTTCATCATCGTCCAGGCGTTGATGATGATACTTTTTTAACTTTGGCGAACGAAGAGAGAAGAGGTATTCTAATAGAACTTTTACTTTTTACTAAATAACACAAAATTACAGTGGTATAATATTAACAACTCGATCATAAATGCCGCCTCTGCCGCCGCTCTAATAACATTATGCATACAAAACTACTACGACCTCGGTTGTCCGGAGACGATCAAATCTTCGCTCGATAAGTTCGCGACGATATTAATTTCTTCTTCTTCTTCCTCTTCTCCTCCTCCTAATCCTCCTCCTCCTCGCTCCTCCAATTCTATCTTTACACTACTAATACTACTACTCTTATTCATCTTCTTCTTCTTAGTATTCTTCTTACCAAACGTCGCTAAGAACGCCAATTGCACAACCCCCAACACGCCTCCGAACATATTCGGACTGACTAAAAACCAATCTTTCAACGCAAACCCGTACGCGGCCCAGGAAAACCCATTCACGGTAATCGCCACGCTCATCGGCCAATACAAACTCGACGCGTCTCTCTCCATAATGATCTGTCGCATCTCCGACAACGGCGACGCGTAATATATCGCCAAGACGACGTTGCAAAAAATCCCAGACGCGAATCGCTTCTTCCCTTCCTTTTCGTCCCCGTGCATGACCACGCCCAAGACAAACCCCATTACACTTAAAAGCGCGCAAGATACCAGTACCATCTTTTCCAACTCTTTTCTCTTCTTCTCGTTTCGCGCGTTTAACGTCAGCGCTATCATCAACGCGTACACCGAGACGAGCAAGCCTGGAAAGTTTGACACGAACACCCAATAGTCTTTAATCACGGATCCGTACATCATCCACCCGATGCAATTGCACACCACGATCGGGTACGGGTGGCTGTTTAAGGAACCCCACTCGTTCATTTTGCGGTATTTTTGGAGCTCCGGTACGGAGGCGAAGAACATGACGTTTGCGAGGAGGAACCCGAGGATTGGGGCGATCGTGCGCGTGAATATTTCCATCGATGCTTCGCCCATTTTTGTTCTCCTTGTTGCGCGTCTGTGAGACGAGTGTTGCGTATTTGTGTGTTGATATCTGTGGTATCTTTAGTATTGCGTCTGATGTGTGAGAGATGAGAGAGAGGTCGTTGGGTGTACTTCTCTCCGCTGTTTCCCGGGAAAGAGATTCTATCCTCTTTGTTCTGTGTGGTTGCAACTCTCACCGTTGCTCGATATAGAGAGTATGAGTAGTATTCAATACGATGAATATGTCTCTCTTCTCTCAAATTATCTCATCGCATGCATATTGCAATAGTACTACTGATATACTACTCTAAGTATCTGTCCTCTCTCGGTGACGTATTCACCAAAACCCCTACTAAAAGTCTGAAGAGTAGACGAGTCAAAGGAGAGTCTTTTTCACAACGAAAACAGAGCAGTTCCCCCTCGGGTCTTTTTCCTTACGTGTGCTTTTACTTCACCAGGAGCAAACTGTAGGACAGAACTGTTCTTTTCCCTCATTTTTTTTCCTCTAGACTCTGGGCAGTGTGGTGACCTTTTAGGGGAATTCGTTGTCTTTTACATACAAACACTCTTTATTAAAAAAGGTACGCAAAGAGTGTTGTCTTCTTCCAAAAAAACAACAGCATCTCTCCTCCTACTCGCTTTGTTCTCTAAACGCGGGGTGTGTGTTCTTAATGCGCTCTGTTTCTTTGTCTTCTTTGTTTGTTGTCTTCTTCTTCTTTCGTGATATGATCCGATGCTTTCTTACAGTTGTGCCCGTTGAGAAAAAAATGAGAGGACAGTCAAAACCAAAAAAAAGAAAAAAAAGAAAAAAACACTGATGACAAAAACTGACAAATTTCTCTTCACAACAGATTTTTAAAATACACGAAAGAAGGAGGATTTGAGCTTCGATGAAGAAGAATAATAACACCACCACCATCGAGAAGAAGAAGAGAGGAAGTAAAGGACGAAGAAACAGCAACAGTGTTTTCGCCATTTCCGCCTTTTCCTTGGTTTCTTCGCTTTCATCGATACGTGTTGGAGAGGCGGCGGAGGCGTGCGTGAACCCGACGACGGCTTCGTTAGGTTTATCGCTGAATAATCCGAAACCGGCAGACTTGAGGAAGGACACTGGATGCACGTATAATGCCGGCACGGAAACGTACGTCGAGCCTGGGGATTCGACAAAGTCGAAAACGTTGACGTATAGCCCGAGCGGGAGCGCGGTGAGCACGAGCGCGCACATCTACAACTCTTTCGAGGCTGGGTTTTCAGATAAGCAAGATAAAGTCATTGAAGGTTGGGGATGCTCCACGCCGAGCGATCTCTATGATAATGCAGGAGGTTTAGATCTCGGCTTGGCGGAAAGTAAAGTCAGGAAATTGTGTTACGATTCTGTCGCGTGGTCGTTTCCGAACGTTCAAGCGGATGACTCGTATCGCGGATGCGTCGGCCCGTGCGGCGGACACACGAGCGATTACCATTTCCACGGAAGGTATCACTGTTTGTATTCGCAATCTGGTGCGCACTCGACGAAAATTGGCGACGTCGGGCCGTACATCATGTACGGGAAGTGGGAGGATTTCGAGAACAAAAAGTTGCCGCACTTGGACGCGTGCGGCGCGCACATCGGGAAGACTCCGGATTCGCCAGCGAATGACGTGTACCACTACCACGCGCAAGACAGAGGACCGTACGGCGTCGGCTGTTTCGGCGATGGCACGAACTTGGTCACCGTTGAAAAATGCAGATCGTTATACCCCGAGTGCAACGATGCCCAAGCCGAAACATTCACGGACATGCCGCAACCGGACGGCACGAAAAAAACGTTCGAGTACGACCGCGATTGTCCGTGCTTCGACGCCAACGGATTAAACACCGGTACGATTACCGAGCGAGCGATTATCGCGGCGCCGACGGTTCTTTCGTACGACGCGAGCGAGTGGACGTGCGGAAGTGGCGTGAGTTGCATGCAAACCGTGGAAAAAACGCTCGGGTATACCGATTACGTTGGTTCCGATAGTACGACTACTACTACTACAACTACGGATACTACTACTACTACGACTACTACTGATACGAGTACGTCTGGAGGCGCTTCAACCAAGGCGATGCTGGCGACTGCTGGCGCAACCATCATGGCTGCGTTGCTCGTCTAAATGAGAGAGAAAATGGTAACATTACGTATCAAAAGAAAAATGTACATATTTATGACTCGTATTTAAGATTTAAGAAAGAAACGCTCGATAACAAAGAAGAAGAAGATAAAGAAGATAAAGAGGAAAACATATCATTAATCGCCAAGAATCTACTTTGATGATACTTTCTCTATCTCTGTCTCTCTCTTGAAAAAAATTTATTATTCCCACGCCGCTCTGTCTTCCTTCCCATCCTCGAACGCTTTAATCCCGGCGAGTTCCACCACGCGATCTCTCGTTTTCTTATCCACAGATTTTGCCTCTTTCGCGCGTCTCGCCCGTTCTTCTTCGCTGACGGCGCCTCCGGTGCCGTAAATCAAACCTTTCGCGGCGAGCTCTTCCGCGCGTTTCAATTCCGGTTCGGCTTCTTTCGCGAGCTGCAAGCGCACTTGTTCGACTTTTTCGTTTATCGCGGGCGTGTTTTCGTTCAGCCATTGTTTTACGGCATCCTCGACGGAAAGATTTGAGGATGATGAGGACGACGCCGTCTTCAGCGCGACTTTTTGCGTCTCCACCAAAGCTTCGTTCCAGACTCTCTGCGCGCCGTCGTGCTCTAACCACTCGTATTTGAATCTCACTTTCTCGCCTTTTGTGAATCGAATTTTGGAAACGTCGATGTCTCCGTTCTCGTCTTTCGGCAACGCCTTCCTCGCGTCTTCGTCGTTCGCGCCCGCGACGTTGTGCTTTTCGATGTACTTTCGTTGGAAACACTTCCGGTCGGCGGACATGCACGTCACCGCGTCTCTCGGCGTGTCTAAAAACGAGTTGTGGCACAACTCGTGCGTTTTCGGTAATGCGCAAATTAACGTTTTTTTTGCTAAATCTTCCTTCAAACTCTTCTTGGCTAATTTTGTGCCTTTCTCGTGGTGAAAATTTTTCTCCGAAGCAAACAAGGTGTAAATGTTCTGGTTATTTCTTTTCGTCGCTTCGTCTTTCTTGTCCGTTAACTCTTTCTTTTGCACGTCTCGATGGCGATTTTGGTTCCCGATTGCCGTTAAATCCTTATCGATTCGATGGAGCCATTTTGGATCGTATAAGCCAACTTTGAATCCTTCGCTCCACATGCGAACGGAAATTTCGAAATCGAACCCTTGCGCCATCTCGCCCGCGCACGAGAATTGATCGTGAAACCCTCCGGATGATAAGAAAATGGACTTTCGAAACAACATCGGGCCCATGTTCACTTTGTACATCCAGAGAAAAGGAACGCCGAGTTCGCTGTCGACGTACGCGATCGGGCGAGTCTCGCGATCGGATTCAAAGTTACCGCCGAATTTCGAGCCGTCGTTTTGGTTGGACGATGTCTTCATTCGAGAACCGTCGTCGTACCGGCCTCGGTAGGCACCCAACAAAGCCAAGTCTTTGTGACGACGCATTAAAGATAAACCGTCGAGAAGCCAGGATAAAGAGCTCGGGTCTGTCACGTCAGGTTTATCGTCGTCTTGCGCAAAGACGAGTAATTCAGCCGTCGCGACGTGCGCCAATCGATTATACGCTCGGAGTTCGTGAATATCGTTGGAAAATGACAACACGAACGGCGAATCGTGATTACCGGTTTGCTTCTTAAACTCCAACGCGTGCTTGACCCAGTTATCAGATTTTTTATACCCGGAGTCTACGTTTGCCAACACTTCCATCGTGAACGAGGAGGGCGAAGATATCGACGAGTGCTTGACGCTCTTCGCCAACGCGTCGAAAATCTCACCCAACGTTTTCGCTCTGTTGAAGTATTGCATGATGAACGTCGCTTGAACTCTTCTCTTTCGTTTGTTAATGTTGTCGTTATTAGATGAAGTGGGACAGAACAAACTCTTTTCGTTCCTCTTCGAGGCTGATTTGCATCCTAAATCAAACGCGCCGTCGACGCCGCCGCGGTTGGAGTTCGCTTCCCATTTACCGTCCATAATGTCAATACCCTCTTCTTCTTCTTCAAAAAGTAGTCTTCTGTTGCCGCCGTCGTTCCTACTGCTGCTATCTCTATTATTACCACTACCAATACTACTACGCGATGATTTATCGATTCTTTTCAACTTCCTCGGCAATCGTTTCCCCTCCATGCCTTTATCGACCATGACGGACATTAAGCTCTTCTCGGTTTTCGCGCACCCGGAGGATCCATCTTCACTCGTCAGCGCAAACTTTGCTTCCCACGCTCTAATAACCATCGCCGGTCGCTTCGCGCCTTCAAATCCGCTCACGTTTTCGTTCCCGCCGAACAGAACCGCCGCGACGGTCGGTTCCGTTCGAAAGACTTTCACCAGTGCCATTTTCGTCCACTCCGCCGAGGGAACGATCGCGTTCAAATCCGCGACGATGGCAAACTTCGCTCTCGTGAATTTCACGCCTCTCGCGATCGCGTCGTCGTAATCGGAAATTTCATTCAGCGCTCGTGTATCGCCATCGATAATCGCTAAATAGAAATCATTCTCGCGGAACAAATGTTTCTCTAAATCCTCTAAAACCTCCTCCGTCTCTTCGTTCACCCCGTACACGACTAAAACCAACTCCCCGTCTGAATGCATCTCAGACTTCTTATCCCTCTCGTCCCCAAACGCCATCCGTAAATTCTCCGTAAACTCCGTCATCGCGTCAATCGACGTCGATTTAATCTTCATCAAAGATCTCGCGTGTATCGCCGACACGACGGCGACGGGCGGGAAATCTTCATGCGTAAGTCTTTTCCCACATTTAGTATGACTACTACTGCTACCACTGCTCTTATCATCGTTCTCATAAAGTCGTCTGGATGGTTTCATCGCGATCGATCGTGCACATTTCCTCCCGTTGATTGGCGTTTCCGCGGTATTCGTGAAGAGACTGACCTCTTCCTCTTCCTCTTTTGCCTCAAATGTCTCATCATCAAAGGCATCGATGAACGCGTCTCGAAACTTCCCCATTCGTTTCTTGTAATGCGTATTCGAGTCATCATCATCGATGTCGTTATTCTTCGTCTCGTCTTGGTCCCAATAGTCTGAATCTCCTTCCTCTTCGTCGAGAAACTCGAAATCGAATTCGTCCTTTACAGCGGGGGAAAACCTCCTCTTTTTGTCGCGCATCATCTGTAAAGTCTTCTTTGTTCTCGACAGAGGCGCGGTAAACGTCAGCGACATCGCGAGGAGTGTAAAGAAAACGAGGACGAAGAACAATCGTCCTCTTTTTCGCGCGGTGTTGGTGTTTGCGTGCATTTTATGGTGCGCTCCTTTTCAGTGCAACGAATGACGCTTATAAGGATGCGTTTCTGCGCTCTCTCTGGGGAAGAAAATGCTTTCATCTGTGTGAGAGACTTACACGTGCGGAAACGCTGGACGAGGAGGACTTTTTACGACGATTAAACGATGACGACGATGAGGAGAACACATCTGCTCGTTTTGAGGTTCAGGAGGGCCTTTTCAATGCGAAGAATGAAGCTTTTGATGATGCTTTTATATCTGATGAGACTTTAAACACACATGCGGAAACACATGATGATTTGACCGATGCTCTGGATGACGATGACCTTTTACGACGAGAACATCGCTTTTGAGGAAAAAAAAAGCGGAGCAAAAAGCGGTACGTGTATATATCTCGTCGCAAATATCGTTTATATATGTCGCGTGCACGTCGTCTCGTCGCGGACTTTTTCTCTCTCTGATCTGGGCGAATTTCCTCCAACGAAGACGTTTTTCCAAAGGGAGCAACCCGTCATTCCATCGCACAAAAGGAACGAGTATACGGACGTCGCGAGGGTCCCCGAACCGTTCTGAACGCTCCTCACGACTCCACGTAAGGAGCACAATACATGCACCCACCTCTGACCCTCTCCAAACACCCTCTGTGTCGCCAAAACGTGCAAAACTTACAAACGTGTCACACGACGAACCCGTGGTACGAAAAGTGGTTCCTCGGGAAATGCAATCGAGAAAAGTGGGAGCTGGACGAGTGCTTGAAACTGCAGAAGATCTTTAAAGCGAAAAGGAATAAAGAGAAAGGGGAGAAGTATAAAGAACGGTTAAAAGAGAGACACTTATTTGAAGAGAGGGAGAAGAAGAGAGAGGAGTGAGAAAGCGATGGAGGAGGGAAAGAAGGAGGAAATTCACGTGCTTGTTCTCGTGACGGGATCGGTCGCGGCGATGAAATGGGTCGAACTTATTCATAAAATAACGGACGAGTACTTCGACGATGAAACACATAGAGAAACAACGAAGTTATGTATTCACTCGGTGGCGACGAACGCGGCGAAACCGTTTATCGAGGCGACTGAGTTTGGCGGCGCGTTTCCCGCGGGCTCGCTCGTACCTACGAACGACGAGAACAAACGTTCTTTGGATCAATTGAGAAAGAAGAAGAACGAGAGAAACTATTCCAATAGCGGCGGCTTATACGATGAGGTGTTTGTCAAGTTGGGCCCGTTTACAGTTGACGGATACCCGAATTGCGTCGTGCAAAATTACAACGACGCGTCCGAATACAATCAAAGCGGAGGATGGCAAAAACGAGGCGACGTGGTGACGCACATCGATTTACGAAACAAAGCAGATATTTGCGTCATCGCGCCGTGCTCGGCAAACACGTTAGCAAAAATAGCCAACGGATTATGCGACAATCTCGCGACGTCGATACTCCGCGCCTGGGATTTTACCAAGCCGCTTCTCATCGCGCCGGCGATGAACACTTACATGTGGCAAAACCCAATCACGAAGAAACACATCGACGCGATTAAAGAAAATCACGGCAAACAAGCTTTCGGCGACGGCGTGCAATTCTTAGACCCGATCGAGAAAACGTTGATGTGTGGGGAGATGGGCGTAGGCGCCATGCGCGAAACCGTCTCGATTGCGAAAAACGTGATACGGGTTTTGAACGACTATCTTCAGAAGAAGAAGACCGAGAAGTAAACGAGAAGTAAACACGTAAAAGTAGCACATATATATAGCAGAAAGAGAGAGCATAAGAGAGTAGCCGTCGTGTAATCATAACCGCAAATAATGAGAAGAGAAAGACCGCCGCGCATCGTCGCCCGAATCGAGAGTTTTCTCACATTTTATCCAATACGAAAAGCTTCGTGTCGTCAGAATTCCTTCTCGCATTTATTATTTATTCACGACGACGCACGCACGCATCGAACCATCATGCTCTTCAGAGCGGGCGTAAAACTCACTCGCCGTTGCTTTTTCTCCGCTGCAAATTATCATCAAAACGCGACGACGAGGAGGACTTTACCGACGAAATGGATGACGCGACGGAAACACGTCGTCGTTCTCCCCGGGCGGTCGGTGTCGTGTTCGGTATCATCCTCCGACGCAGAAAAGGCACAAAACGATGTGACGATGAGTAAACCGCAAGAGGTGTGGAAAGCGTCGATTGATTTTAAATCCATCCGCGAGAACCAATCGCACGTGGAGACGAATTGTTTGAACCGAAACGTGACGAACGTTTCCGTCCAATTCGTGGTTTCGCAGTACGAAGCGTTCGTCGCGTTGGACCAAAAAGCGGATTTGTTGCGAGCGAGTCGGAACGAAAACGCGAAGAAAATGAAAGGGAAGATGGAAAAAGTCATCAGAGATGAATTGATCGAGGAAGGGAAAAGGATTAAAGACGAATTAGCGCTGATTGAAGTTGAATTGAATGACATTTCCGACGCGTTGCAAAGAGAAGCGCAAAAGATTCCGAACGATACGCACCCGGACGTACCGATTGGAGGCGAAGAGTTCGCGACGGTGATGGAGGTTGTGGGAACGCAGAGAGATTTTGGAACGATGAAGTGTCGAGATCACGTGACGATTGGTGAAACGTTGAACATGTTTGACTTTGAGACGGCGTCGAGGGTCAGCGGCACTCGATTCGTTTATTTAACCGGCGTCGGCGCCATGCTCGAATTGGCGTTGATTAACTGGGCGATGCAAAAAGCCATCGCGAAAGGGTTTGAACCGATGGTTGTTCCCGATTTAGTCAGAAAGTCAGTCGTCGAAAAGTGCGGGTTTCAACCGAGAGCGGAAAACACGCAGGTGTATTCCGTGGAAAATTCCGATTTGTGTTTAGCCGGCACCGCGGAGTTGTTGTTGGGCGGTAAGTGCATGGACCAAACGGGGGAGGAGAATGACTTGCCGAAAAAGTTCGTCGCGTTTTCGCACTGTTTTCGAACCGAAGCCGGAGCAGCCGGAGCGGCGACCAGAGGCATGTATCGTTTGCACCAGTTTTCCAAGGTTGAAATGTTCGCCGTGAGCACGCCGGAAGCGTCGAACGCAATGCACGAAGAGTTGTCAAACATCGAGAAAGAAATGTACGCGGAATTAGGTTTGCACTTTAAAGTATTAGATATGAGCTCGCACGATTTAGGCGCTCCGGCGTATAGAAAGTTTGACATCGAAGCGTGGATGCCGGCTTTAGAGAGGTACGGGGAAATCTCGAGCGCGTCGAATTGCACGGATTTTCAAGCCAGACGATTGAACATTAAATACAGGCCAAACGCGGTGGACGGGAAGAAACAGCCGTTGCAGTTCGCGCACACGCTAAACGCCACGGCGTGTGCCGTTCCGAGAATGATTATTTGCATCTTGGAAAACTTTCAAAACGAAGACGGGTCGGTCACCGTGCCGGAAGCGTTGAGACCGTTTCTGGGTGGCATGGAAGTTTTCCGTAACCCAGCTGCTATTTGAGGAGTAAAAAGAGAGGATAAAACGAAGACTGTTTTTAGTATTACTATCCATACGCGCGATGATACTTACCGTTTCTCTTTAAAATAAAAAATAAATCTCTCTCTCTCTCTCTCTCTCTACTAATGTTGTTGTTAATGTTGTTGTTGTTGTCGTTGTTGTTCTTTCAGTATTATTATATTTTATTGCTTAGCCTTCCACGCGTCGATCCACTTCTGCGCGTCTTGCGCCGGGTCTCCCGAACCGCCTCCAGAAGAGGATTTCCACGCGTCAATCCACTTCTGCGCTTCGTCAGCGCCACCACCTTTACCACCACCAGCGGCACTCTTCTTCGCCGCTCTCGGTGCCACCGCCGGCAACTTCGGCTTGTTGCCCTTGTTTTCCGTAATCTTGACGATGAACGCGGCGGACAAAACAGACGCGATGAACGTGACGATTTCGTTATCGCCGTTCGCGGTGGATTTGTTCTCCGCACTTCTTCTTTGGAAGCCTTCCGCTTCCGGGGGGCCAGATCGAGTGAACTCATACGTTGGTTTCGGCTGCACTGGTCTCGGGGCTTTCTCCTTCTTCGGGGCGGGCGCCGGCATGTTCGAAAAGTTCGCCTTGGTGCCCGGCAACAAGAATCGAGAGCCTTCGGAGGAAGACGAATCGGCGGCAGCTTTCTCCTTCTTCGGAGCTTTCTCCTTCTTCGGTTTTTCCGCCTTTGGCTTAGACGGCGTCGTCGAGTTCATCATCTCAGACCAGTTGATCGGGGAATCGTCCATGGCCGCCTTCGGTTTCGGCGCGGCCGGTGCGGGTGCAGGCGTTGGCGCCGGTTTCGGCGCCGGCGCCGGCGTCGGTTTCGGCGAAAAAACCGCCGGGGCTGCCGCCTTCACCTTCGGCGCCGGTTTTTCCGCCTTCACCTTCTTCGCGGGAGCTTCTTTCCTCGGTTTCGCCGCGGGTAACGCCGGTGCCGATTTCACCGCCGGTTGTTCGACCAACTTCGCCGTCTCCGTCCCTTCGAATCGAGACTTCACTTTCGCCGTTTGCCCTTTCGACGCGTACATGGCTTCCAAATCAAAACCTGCTGAATCCGCGGCATTCGCAACACCACTCATTCCCGAAGAACCAAGCGTCGCAATCGTCGCCGCTACTAACGCTGCGTTTTTCATTCTGTTTGAATCAGTCGTGCTTGATTTGTCTTCATCGGATTTTGAGGCTTTGCACGCAACTTTCGTCTTCTGTTTTTTTATTTAGAGTAGTAAATTAATTGGATAAAGTTTCGTCGTCGTCAGAAAAATTTAGGGTAACAACCAAAACCCTAAACAAGAAGAAAGATACGCTGGTCTTGGTTTTCCGATTGATCTCTTTCCCAAGCAAGCAAGCTCTTGGGAGGATTACGATGATAAAGAGATGAAAGACACGCGAAAGAGAGGAAGATAGAAGAAGCCAAACAACTTTAACAAAAGAGAGAGAGAGAGAGAGAGCAAACGGTTCTCTCTCAGCATTCACACACGTCTTCTCTTCACTCGTTATTCTTGCTCTCATATCATCAAAGAAGAGAGCAAAGAGAGAGGGAAATTATCCGTAACATTTTATATCTCTTTTATATAAAAGCCGTTGAATAAACGAATAACGACAGAGACAAAGAGAAAAAAAGACGAGGAAATCGTTCATACCTTGGCGTTCTTCTTCGCTTTGACGGATGATATGGGAGTACCGTTGTTCACGAGTACGCGTGAGTTCGAAAGCATCATCATCATCTTCGTCTATGTGGCAATAAAAGTGAGACAAAAAACGGAGATTTTAGAGGGAGATTTCTTAGAGTTTTAGGGTTTGTAATTTTAGTAATGAATATAGTTGTTAAATGAAAACCTACTCCTATCTGTCGTTCATACCACGTGAAATCCATCGCTTCCCATCAGCACAGCGAAATTAAGCCACGTTGGGCGCCAATAGTATTGCGGTTAGTAATAACGTGAGAAGTCGGCGTGATGACAGGTTTTCTTTTTGCTTTTTTTATGTATGTTTCTCTTAATTTCAATTCTGAGCTGTTTCTAGCACCATATCTATATGTCTCTCTGCTTATATTCGCGTATTTCGCGCGTTCGAAAACGGAAGCTCCTTTCTCGTATTCTTTTTTTGTTGATGAACGTGATTTTAAATCGTGTGTAGCTCTCCATGTTCGTATCGCCAACCTTCTGGTAATGGGCAGTCGTTGTCGAGGAGGTATTGTACACATTCGGTGTGTTTGTTCTCGTGCGCTACTCGTACGGCCTCAGAGTTCCAAGGCGCTTTGGCGGTTTCGTGCAAGTACTTCAAACAGTCCAAGTGGCCGTTCCCGGCCGCTTCCCAACACACACGTGTACTATATTGATCATATTTACGCTCAACAAGATATTCGAGTATATGGAGATGACCATTTTCAGCCGCCCGTGAGGCAGTACTCGAATCCCAAGGCGCTTTGGCTTCTTGGCGTAAGTATTTGAGGCACTCGAGATGACCGTATCGGGCAGCACATGCACACGCCTCCACATCGATAGGACACTCATTTGCAACGCAATACTTGACCATTTCCAGATTACCTTGACGTGCGGCCGCATTATTCGTCCTATCATCCCACTCACACTTTTTCTCCTCTCGTATCCACTTGAGCAACTCGAGTTTATTCGTTAGAGCAACTCGAATGCAGAACCATATTTCGTCCAACCAACTCGGCCACAACGATTTATGCTCCCACGCAACTTCCAACGTCGATATCGACGACATCTCTTTGACTTTAAACCCCTCTTCCAACTCCCCCTTGCGAGACGATCTCTTAATCAACGCTCTCGTTTCACTGTTCACCTCGTACAAGAATTTGAGATCCGTTTGATTCAATCTCGGTAAAATATGAGTGAAAGTTATATCGTCGCACTTCACGATCATACCCCACAAAGAATCATCTCTTCTCTCCCCTTCGACGACCATCATCATCCTTTGTTGTCTTCTCTTTAACTTTGTCTTCTTCTTTAAACTCTCTTCTCGTAAGAATAAATGATACGATGTGTCTTTACACAACATGTGATTGTTTTTCCCAAGAAAGAAGAAAGACAGAAAGAAAAATAAAATTTAGGGTCTTATACCCTAACACAAAACACCCCTTTCCAAGAGGGACAAAAAGACAGTCGAAAACGCCACTTTATTAGAGTACGCATCTCATCATGCCTCCGAAGGCAAAGAAGAAGACCACGACGACGAGTACTTCTGCCGCTGCTTCTGTTGGTGGTGTTCCTCCTCCTCCTTTACCTCTTCCAAAAAAGACGACTCAGACTTCTCTCGGGGAAACGATGATGATGAAAAATGTTTCGTCTTCGAAGCAAAAGAAGTCTGCGACGAACAACGCGACGAAGAACACAACCGTTCCTCCTCCTCCTAATAAGAGCACTAAGAATACGAAGAAGAAAGAAACATCAACGATGAATATCAGTAAACCTTTATCCGCGTCTGAAAAGCTCCGGTTAAAAGAACAAATCGAAAGAGACGCCTTTGCATCGAAAGAAAAAATCCGGATCGAAAACGAAAGGAAAAGCAACGAAGAGAAGGAAAAACTGTTCCTCAAGAAGAAAAAAGAACTGGATTTGAGAAAGCAAACGAGAGTGAAAAGAGAAAAGCTACGAGTAAAAAACGAAGAATTCGATGCAGTTTTTTTAAAGGAGGAAAACGATAAAGTTTCGAAAGAAAAAGAAATGGAAAACAAGTTACGCCGGATGGATTCCGCGATCAAGAAGAACGTCGCGCTGGTGAAAAAGCTGAAAACGAGCGCGATTACGGAAGCGACATCTGTGACTTTAAAAAGCGATTTTGAATCGAAAATAAACGCGTCGAAATACATGGAAGAATGTATAATTGCCATCTCGAGAGGGAAGTTGAAAGCATTAGATGCGTTTTACGCCGCGGAGGTTATACATTCAATGTTCGGGCAACTGTTTCAAAAGAATCAAAGGACGGAGATGAAGGAGATGTTGAAGAAGGAGATTTTGGCAATCGCGACGCCGATGAGTAGCGCAGAGGCTGCACAGATGGCTTTAGAAATAGGATTAGGAGTAGGAGTAGGGTTAGGAATAGGAGGTGATAGTAGTATTGGAGGACAACAAGGAGAAGACCTTAACAACGACGACGACGACGAAGAGAACAAACCGCCGACGCCGTTGTTAAGAAGAGCGAAATTGTGTTTGTTGGCGGAATTATACTTGATATCGATCATCGATTCGCCAAAGTGCGTGTACGAAGTGGTTAAAAAACACGCGGAGATGGAGTACGACGTCGCTCCGGAAGCGTATTTGCAATCGTTGAGCGCTTTGGCGTTTTTCGCCAAGACGTATTCGCTGGAATTTTTAGGCAAAGAGGATGTGAAATTAATTTCAATTAATTCAACAGAAGGAGAAGAAAAAGAAGCAAAAACAGACGACGTAAACGACGTAAACGACGATGAAGAAAAGAATAGTGTCGTCGTCAAGTGCAAACCGGAGGTGTGCGAGAAATTCGCGCAAATTATCCACGAAAAGTACGAAAAGGACGCGTTGGTAAAATTAGCCGCCTCGGTACGACTGGCGAGCGCGAGGGAGGAGGACGTTTTGAGAGTTTTAAAAACTAAAGGCGAAGTTCCCGCGCAAGTGTCTTCGGCGTTTTCGAAAGCGACGGCGACGAGAGATGCGTTGTTGAAACAGTGTCAAACCTTAGCGGAAGCGTTGCGCGTGGAAAAGATTCCAAAGCTGGAGGATTTCATGGACGACGATATCGACGATAAAGATAAAAATAAAGAGGCGAACAGAATTGAACTCGATCGAGGATTGAAACAACGAAACGCCGCTGCCGCAAACGAGAACAATTCCGATGTCAACGCCTCTGAGTGGGAAAGCGACGAGCAAAGACGCTTTTACCAAGACTTGTTGCCGATTAAAGAGTCGATTCCGGCGGTGCTTCTCGTTGAAAAGCCGGCGCTGGAGAACGAAACGGACGCAGAAAAAAAACGGAGAGAAGATCAAGAGTCAAAAGATTTCAAGGTAGACGCGTTGATGAATCGATTGCGACGCGACTGCGAAAACGCGGAAAAAGTTGACGCGTTCGCGGTGGATTTCTGTTACGTCGCGACGCCGGGAGCCAAGAAGCGTTTGGCCGAGGAGTTGTTGTCGCCTCCGGAATTAACCAACATGAAGAATAACAACAACAACAACAACAACGCGATGACGACGGAGAATAGTAGCAACCAACAACAAAACGCTTTGTTGATGTCTCCGCTCGTTCCTTTTTACGCCAGAGTGCTTAAACTCATGTCCAAAGTCTTCCCAAAAGACATCTCGGACGTCGTCGCGAGTAAAGTTCTCGAGAAGTTTTTCAACCTGAACACGACGATTCAGACGACGACGACGCCGCAACCGAGATCTAATGTGCATTCATCATCTCAACAACAACAACAATTGTTGAAACAAAAGTTGCAAAACGTGCACTACGTTTCCGAGTTGATCAAGTTCGAGTTGATTGACCCGTCCGCGGAGGCCATGCAGTGTTTACAAATCTTAATCGAGAATTTCGAACGCGTGAACAGTTTAAACGCCGCACAAAATGGCGCGGTGGAGTTAATGTGCGCGTTCGTGTACAGATGCGGACGGTTTCTGTGTAAATCCGCGAAATCCAAGAAGAGGGCGAATACGTTCCTCGACATCATTTTGCGCTTGAAATCAATCGTTTCGAAATATTTGGACGAGACGCAAGTGGCGTTGGTCGACGAAGCGTATTACGCCGCGCGGCCGAGGGAGGTCTTTCGAACCACGAAACCTCCTAAACCGGTTTTGTTCGAGTACGTAAAGTATATATTCGTGGAGCAAATGTCCGCGGATCCATCCTTGGCGAAAAGACAACTCGCGAAAGTCTTGAAACATTGCGATCAATTCGACGACGTGCACTTGGAAAGGTACCTCATCCGAAGGGCGATTAAGCACTCGCAACAAAAGTTTGACGACGCCGAACGCGTGGTGAGACTCATGAGCAAATTCTCGCAAAACCAAAAAGACGTAAAGAAGAACGAACTCATCGTGAAATTCACCGACGCCGCTTTAGAGGAGTTTCGTTTCGGTCTCGAGCAAAATCTGAGCCACATGACGCAACGAAGAGTCTCCAACGCTAGAGTGATTGGCGAATTATTCTCCCAAAGATGTTTACACGCCGAATCCATTTACTCGTGCTTGTTCTTGCTCTTGAATAATTTGGAACCGTTCAATAACGATTTCGATAGGAAAGATCCTATAAGAGTACGAGTGGCGAACGTCTTGCTCGAGAAATGTGGTCGATTTTTCAATCGAGGATGGCAGAAGAAAAAATTAGACGTCTTTTTGACGTATTTTCAGAGGTACATGCGATCGAAAACGTTAAGCATGGACGTGAACAACGACGCGGTGAACATCATCAAAGAGTTGAGGCCGCAAATGAAAATTTGCGAATCGTTTCAAGAGGCGCACGAGAAGTGCGTGAAAATGGAGGAGAGGTTTGGCGTCGTTTCATCGAGCGCCGTCGAAGGAGAGAAGAAAGGCTCGGGCGGTTTAGGAACGTTGGCGGAGGATGAAGAGATGGAGGAAGAAGAAGGAGACGATGGTGATGATACCGACGACGACGACGACGACGACGGTGAATCAGAGACTTTAGAAGACGACTACGCTTCGTCAATGTCTGGTGATTCATCGGACGATGACGAAGATGAAGAAGAAGAAGAGAGCGACGAAGACGACGACGAAGACGATGATGAAAGCGTATCATCGTCCGACGACAGTAACGTCAGTTTTTCATCTTCAGAATCTTCAGAATCGTCGTCGTCGGAAGAACAAGAGGTCGAAGTGCGAATGAAAACCGTCGTGGCGTCGCGCCAAGAAGAATCTGAGTTTGAGCGCGAGATGGAGAAATTTTTGGGCGTCGGTAGCGTCAAGGTGAACAGAAACGACGAGAACAAACAACAAACAACCGCGATACCTTCGGGGCCAAACGTTGGAAAGTCACCACCACCAGCATTTGCGGCACAATCCATCGCGTTCAAAATGATGCGCAAAGGTAAAGACGGTAAACGAGAAAAGGTTGACATCGCGCTCCCGGAAACCGCCTCGTTCGCGATGGAAGCGAAGAAGCGGCAAATCATGGAAGCCGAGGAACTCTCTGAAGTGCGTCGATTGACGTTACAAAGAACCGCGGACATGCAAGAAGAAGCCATTTCATTAGAGAAACAAAACAAAGAAGGGGGCATCAATAGCATGAGTTGGAGGAAAAAGAAATCGAGCGGCGATGCAGACCAGGACGGCGAGAGTAAGAAGGATAGCTTTTGGAACGCCCACCGACGATTGTAAAAAACACAAGCGCGCATATATGGAAACTTTTAGAAGACAACACCAACTTCCTCTTCTTTCTTTTCGACCACCTTCTTCACCACTTCTTTTTCTTCTTTTTTCTCTTCTTTCTCTTCTTCTTCCTTTGTTAAATCCGTAAACGTATACGTTTGGCTCTCGATTGCGGAAACGCCGTCAATCGCCTCGAGTTGCTTCACAACGTCTGCTTCAAAAGTAAACTCATCGCACTCCCAAACCGCGAAATTCGATTCGTGTAACGTGACGATCAACTTAAAGTCGTGACAGTCCCCGCACACGACGCGGTGAATGGATTCCAAGCCGTTCAGAGCACGCATCCTGTGCAAATGCGCATCAATGACTAGAACAAATGATGTCAAAATGAATTTTGAGATCAGCAAAAAAAGGCGTTACGAGAAAAACTAAAACAAAGTCGCGCGCGTAATGACGACGACGACGCAAAAAAGAAACCATTTTAAAAAAAGAATACCATCTTGACACTCAGTCAGAGCCTTTTTGTCTCTCCATTTCAACCTATACTCTCTGCTCACGTTCGTGAACGACACGTTCGGCGTGATTTGAGTCGGCATGTGATTGTTTTTTTTTTAATAATGCGAATAAAAATGAGATTTTCACAATACTACTACTACTAAAAAATCTCTCTACATGTTCTCCAACGCTTCCTCTAAAGTACCGAACGCGACAGATGGGGCACCCGGAGTGCTCTCACTTTTCGCTTTCTTCACCTTCTCGTCGTCTTTTGAATCGTCGTCTTTATCGCTGCTCGTAGTAGTGGTATAAAACACTTTAACTGAATTCAAACCTAAACTTTTGCAGACGTAGTCGCTCGTTTCTTCGAAGACTCGAAACTCGTCAAAGACCGTCGTGTTCTCCAACGCACTCGCGCCGTCTTCCGCTAACGCGTTGACTTCGTCCATTTTGAATTTAATAAACGGCATCATGACTTTAATCGCGCCTTTGAAGTTCCCATCCGCGACTTCTTGCAACAATTCGGTGGCATTTTTCAAAGCGTCCATGACTTCTTTCGAGTCTAATTTCGATCGCGAGTGTAACTCTTTCATAATTTGCAAACACTGAGATCTCCAGCCGATGAACTCTTTCGCGATTGAGATTTTCATATCCGTGACGGTTGTTTTCACCGTCGCTTTACCTTTCTTCGGCGGCGCTTGGACTTTGGCGATCATTTTACGCCAGTTGGAAATTTCCTTGTTTACGTGCGCGTTCGCTTTCATGAGCGCGACGTCGACGTCTTTGGATTTCGACGGGAATCCGGCGTTGACGACGTGCTTAGATTTCTTCTTCAGAACGTTCTTCCACACGTGCTCGCACGTGTGCGGACACACCGGCGTTAAAAGCAGCGTTTGCACTTCGACGAAGAACTCGATCAAATCCAATCGCATTTCCTTTTCGCCGACGGCTTGTCGATATTCGTCTCTCGCCGCTTGCAAGTTGTAAAAGCCCGTTCGCAAGGCTTCGCGAAACATCATGTTTTCGTAGTACTTTTGCGTTTCTTCGATGGCGAAATTGATGGAATTTTCAAACGCGCGGTCAGCAAAATCATCGCCACTTTTATCATCGTCTCCTTTAATCCTAAGCTTTTTGCGTTCGTCTGAACTTTCGTTCATCATCGATTCCATCCAATCGCACTCTTTCGTCAGGCGCAAGATTGCGGCGTTGGCGGTTTCGTCGGAAAAGTTGGCGTCTTCGACGGTATCGCCGGCATCCGCTAACGCGAATCTCACGGCGTCCGCGCCAAATTCTTCAATCGCTTGGCCTAAGGTTTTGAAATTCCCGGTGGATTTACTCATCTTATCGCCGTTTAATAACAAGTGGCCGTTGCATCGGAACGCTCTCGGCCACCTGTTTTCTTGACCTTCCGGCCAAATCGCCGTGTGCGAGTACATGGAAAACGTCAAGTGGTTTTGGATTAAATCTTTCCCGGAAACTCTCAAATCGAACGGGTACCAGTAGTTAAACTCCGCGATGGCTTTATCCAAAACATCTCTCGGAAATTCCGATTCGCTCGGTTTCTCCGCGCCTAAGAAAATGCAGTCCCAGACGGCGTCGGTCAACTTGGACGGTTCCACGGACCCAAATTTCTTGCCGTACATATCGTAATCACCTTGAAACAAGTGCGCGACGGTATAATACGCCATGTATATGGTCGAGTCAGATAAGGATTCGATCAAAAATTGATCGTCCCACGGGACTTTCGTGCCTAAACCGAACGATCGAGAACACGCCCACTGTCTTAACCACCCTAAAGTGTGTTCAAAATTCTTCTTGGACTCCTCGTGGTACGTGTTCATTTGGTTCAAGCACTTCTCCGTGACGTCTTTCCAATTCTCTTCGCCGTATTCCAAATACCACTGATCGGTTAACGCCACGACGCACTCGCCGCCGGATCGAGACATGACCATTTTTTCCGGCTCGGAATAAATCAAACCGGTATTCGCCTCGACCATTTCTTGCTTAATAATCGGTTTGACTTCCTTCACCGGTTTCCCTTTATACTCGCCGACAATCATGACGCCGTCTGTGAAGCCTTTTAAATACGTTCGATGTTTCGCTTCGTCCAACTTTTGTCGATCGTTTTGCGATTTGATTTTTAACTCTTCGCAAACCGCCGGCGCGGAGGCGTCGCCGTACCCCGGTATGTTGATGATTGGAATCACTTCGAACGGTACGACCCACTCGTCTTTGACGTTAAACTTCGCTCTCAACGCTTCTTTTGATTTCAAATCCGATAAGGCCATAAAATCATCCGGAGAATCCGACGGGACCGAGGTGACCACGCCGGTCCCTTTGGTCATGGAAATCGTCAACATCGGCAACACGTAAATTTTCTCCAACACCGCGTTCGGCGCTTTGACCGAGCACCCCATCAGTTCCGAACCTTTCATCGTGCACAACAACTTTGGTTTCCCTTCCTCTTCGAATTGTTCTTGAAACGATAAATTCAGCGCGGCTCTTTCCGCCATGACGAAAACTTCTTTTGATTTCAATTCGTACGCGCCGTATTCGCCCTCCGGTAAGATCCAGCAGTTCGTTTGTCCGTACATCGTCTCCGGCCTCAAAGTCGCCGCGGCTAAGAACACCTCTTTCCCTTTCAACGGTTTCAAGCACTCCAACGTCTCAAAATTCTCCTCTAAAACGTGCATTTTTATGAGCAAATACTCTTGCGGCCCGACGCCTTCGCCCGAGGCTCGATCGTGATCCGCGCACGGTTGCTTGTCAATCGGCGAGTACACCGCGTACCTTTTCGCCTTGACAATCTTCCCGAGTTTTTTCAGCGTGTTGAACTGCCATCTCACGAAACTATCGTAGAATGGATTCACATCGGTCGTAATGAACGACCTTCTCCAATCGACTTGACATCCTAATAAGGCGACGTCTCTCTTCGCCAGCGGCGGAAAATACTCCAACCAGTGCATGGAATCCGCGAAGGACGGAATCTCCTCGTCCGCAATCCCGCTCGCTTGCATGATCCCCCACTGCGTGGCTTGCTTCCCAGTCTTCGCCGCCGCTTTCGATTTCTTCGCCGCAAACTTCGTCGGGTCTTTAAACTCCTTCTCTTCTGCTTCCTTCTTCTTCTCCGCCTCGACGGCCTCCGCGTCCGCAGTCTCCATCGACGGAAATATCGGCGGGTTCCCGTACGTCTTAATTTCTTTCTCAATCTTATCCGCGCACGCTTTTATCGGCATCCCCGTGCAGTGAAACCCAAACGGGAACAAGACGTTCTCTCCTTTCAATCGGTGGTACGCTGATGCGAATTCTAGCTTGGAGAGCGAGAACGCGTGCCCCAAGTGTAACAAACCGTTCATGTAAGGGTACGGGAAGTTGCCAAAAAACTTAATTGTCTTCTCATCCTCTTTTGTACTCTTCGCGTTGACTTCGAACGCTTTGGATTCGTGCCATTGTTTCTGCGCGAGAGTTTGGTACAGAGTGAGTTGGTCTCTTCGTGCCGTGGATCTTACGTGTTGCGCGTGTTGTTGTTCTTGTTCTTCCATGTTTACGATGCGTTTCGCTTCCCGCTTTAGGGCCGATATTTTCCCTTAAATGTGTGCTTCTAAAACCACTTTAAAAGAGGCGCTTTTTTAAGTCTCTCTTATACTCTCTACCGATAAAAGGTAAAAAGTACCTCTCGTGTTGTCTCTTTTTATATGCAAAACACGCGTCACGTCGCGCGTTACGTGTGCGTTTAATGCGCTTACGTGCGCGCAGAAATGAAGGAAAAATGAAGAGAGAAAAAGAGGCGTGTTGCAACTAGGGTTTAACACCCTAAACAAAAAAAACGAGGGGAAAAAAAGCTTCAATTTGCTTCATTTTCGCGCGCATAAGTGCTCGATAAAACACACACGTAAGACGACCATGGTCCGGGACGTGGACAACCACGGGCACAAAATCTGGTCCCCGTTCAGTTCTGGTGGTATTCATTCTTCTCTCGACGGGAATACGAGTAAGAATACGTTCAACGATGCACAGAAAATGGAATTCGTGTTGCACGCAAACATCATCCATTCGGTACGAGTTTATGTACTCTCTGTAGTTTATGCGCGTCGCATTTCTCTTCCTCTCTCTCTTATGTGTGTGCGTTCTCATTTCTGACGACTTCTTTTGTTCTTCTTTTTACGAAACAGGAATACTTCCAAAACGCGTTAGTGCCGACGGAAGATATCGACGATTTGATCGATGAGATTTACAACGAGGTGAGTAATTAATTGGTCGTTGGTGTTTTCGATCGACGAGAGCGGACGATGAAGATGATTATTATGATCCGCTTAATAATGCGTTTCAAGTTCAGGGTCGTCTCATTCTCTCTCTTTAACTCTCTCTTTGTTGTGTGTCTTCGTCGTCGTCTGAATCGTCTCGTACGATGTGCTTAGTATTAACGCAAAACTCACTCGTCTTTATATCTATCGTCTCGCTCAAATCAAACGTATAATAAACAGGTATCGGACGTGGAACCGTGGATGTCCGGCAACGCTCGAGGCGCCTCGACGGCGTTTTGCATACTCTACCGAATCTTAGCCATGGAAAATGG
>Ga0206124_10000605_pt1 | contig 28928 bp, 44 predicted proteins | sample Helgoland_Spring_3_FD_148671 | JGI IMG/M metagenome (GOLD analysis project Ga0206124, IMG submission 148671) | Pelagic subsurface seawater microbial communities from Kabeltonne, Helgoland, North Sea - Helgoland_Spring_Bloom_20160321_2 | ecosystem: Environmental > Aquatic > Marine > Epipelagic ... | reverse complement strand
TTAGGGAGATCATTATGGGGAATGGGAGGTGTTCTTATTGGAGTACAATTATTAATTGCATTTGGTCCAGACATATTGAAGTTTATGAAAGACATAACTGGATTTGGCAATAAATTAAAAGACGCCTTTGATGATATTAATGAAAGTATAGGTAATACTACAGGTAAATTAAAATTGTATATAAGAACACTTGAAGATTCTACAAAATCTGATAAAGAACATTCAGACGCTGTAAAACAATTAAACAAAGAGTTTCCAGAGTATATTAAAAACTTAAAAGATGCAGGTTTAACAATAGATGATGTAAAAAACAAAACAGATGGTGCTGCAAAAGTAAACGACATACAAAGAAAAACTATAATGAAACTTGCTATGGCAAGAGCTGCACAATCTAAAATAGAAGATGAAGCTGCTAAATTATTACAGTTAAATATAGATGAAGAAATTGAGAAAAGAGATTTATTAAATAAAAGAAAAAGCGAAATTGAAAGAAACAATCAAAGATTAGCTGAAAATGAATTATTAAGACAAAAAGTATTAGATGGCACAGCTACATATTTTGAAAGAAATAGATTTTCTAATGCAGAGAGAAACGATACAAAGTTTACTAAAAACCACAAAAGAAGATTAAAAAGAATAGATGAAGATATTGCTGCTGTTGAAAATTCTAATAAAAAAGAAAGAGATCAGATAGAAGAAACTATTGATCTTTTATTAGATTTTACAGACATACAAGTTGAACAAGACAAAAAGAAAAGAGACAGTCGAAAAGAATACACAGAACTGTCGGTTGATAATTTTGATGAAGAAATAAAAGCAATTAAAGAACTTGGAAGAGTTAGGAAAAAATTCTTTGATAGAAATTTAGCACAAGACGCAAAAGATAAACAGTTTGAAGAAGACAAAATAAAACTACTTAGAAAACAAGAGCTTGCCAAAGTTGATGTGATGGAAGGCAGTGAGGTTGCTAAAAACCAAGCTAGATTAGAGATTAATACTTATTATGATAAACTTAAAACAGAAGCTGAGACAAAAACACAAGAAAAGTTAGAAAGTATAAAAGAAAAGTTCGCTGTTAAATCTTTACAAAAACAAGTTAATATAGCAGAAGACGATTTGTTTGAAGAAAAAGATGTAGTTGAATTAGAAGAAAAACAAAGTGCTCTATTGGCAAAACAAAAAGAGCTAGACATAGCTCGTCTTGATGAATTAAAACTAAAAGTCACAGAAAGAAAAGAAGCTGAAAAAGTAATAACAGATTATTATGACAATTTAGCTACAGAAAATGCGGAAAAAAACGCTAAAGCAAGAGAAAAAATTACTGAGATAGAAAGAAAATCTAAATTACAAGCTTTAGACGACATAGGTAAAGGATTAATGGCTGCATCACAAATAGCAGGTAAAGCTACAGGTGCAGGTAAAGGTTTAGCTGTTGCAGGAACTTTAGTATCAACATACTCAGCAGCACAAAAAGCTTATGAGAGTCAAATGGTTCCTTCTATAGATTCTCCTGTTAGAGCGGCAATCGCAGCAGCAAGTGCTATAGCACAAGGTTTAGCTAATGTAAAAGCAATTATGTCTGTTAAAGTTGCTGGTATGACAAGCGGTTCGGTTTCTGGATCAGGTCCAACTACAGTTCAAGCACCTGACTTTAATGTTGTAGGACAAGGTATAGGAAGTCAGTTAGCTGGTGCAGTTAACAATCAGTTTGGTGGTGCATTGAGAGCTTATGTTGTAAGTGGAGACATATCATCAGCACAGGAATTAGACAGAAAAATAAACACAACAGCAACAATAGGTTAATTAATAAAATAGATTTAATATGAAAATAGTAGAACTAATTATAGACGAAGAACAAGAATTATCTGGCATAGAAGCTATATCTATAGTAGATGAACCAGCAATAGAGGAAAATTTTATTGCATTATCTAAACAGCATGAGGTAAAACTTGCTGAGGTAGATAAAGAGAAAAAGATATTAATGGGAGCTGCACTTGTGCCTAATAAAAACATATACAGAAGAAGCGGTGAAGAGGAGTATTATATATTCTTTAGTGAAGATACAGTTAGGCAAGCATCTCAATTATTCTTAATGAGAGGTAATCAAAATAAATCTACACTAGAACATCAAGCTGAATTGTATGGATTATCTGTAGTTGAATCTTGGATCATAGAAGATGAAGTACATGACAAGTCAAGAAAGTATGGTATGGATTTACCAGTAGGAACATGGATGGTTTCTATGAAAGTAAATAATGATGATGTTTGGAACGACTATGTAAAAACAGGTAAAGTAAAAGGATTCTCTATAGAAGGTTATTTTACAGATAAAATAGCTATGAGTAAAATAAATGAGATTAACAATGAGGAAGAAGCTAGAGAGATACTATTAGAGATTGCTAATTCAATACTAGATAACAAATATGAGTTTGCTACATATAGTGATTACGGAAGTGGTGTAAGAAATAATGCCAAAAGAGGTATTGAACTTAATAAAAAGGTTAACAATAAATGTGCAACTAGCGTTGGAAAAATAAGAGCTCAGCAGTTGTCAAGAGGTGAGAAATTGAGTGTGTCAACAATTAAAAGAATGTATTCATATTTAAGTCGAGCAGAAACATATTACGATGCTGGAGACAGTAAAGCTTGTGGAACTATATCATACTTACTATGGGGTGGTAAAGCAGGTTTAGGTTGGTCAAGAAGCAAATTAAGAGAACTTGGAGAACTAGATTTAAATGATGATGATCCATGTCAAGCAGGATATGAGCAAGTAGGAATGAAAGATAAAGATGGTAGAAAAGTGCCTAATTGTGTGCCTAAACAGTAAGTTATGAAAAAAACAAATGAAACAGTAGGAAACGCTGTACCTACAAGTAAAAAGAGAGGTTGTCTTTGTAAGAATGGCACATATTCAAGAAAGTGTTGTGACGGTACTTATAGATCACAAGGAGTTGGTAAAGTATAAAAATCTAACAACCTTTTTACATACAGTTATTTAAGTAATAAATTAATTTAATAATCGAAATTTATGGAAAACACTAAAGCTACCTCGATTTTAAACGACATCATGGAAAAACTATCCTTAGTTAAAAAAGATGAAGTAAAAGAAGTCGAAGTTAAAGACGAAGTAAATCTTTCGGAACAAGTTAAAGAAGAAGAAACATTATCTCAAGAATTAACTGAACTTGCCTGTCAAGAACAAGTTAAAGAGGAATCATCTACTGAAGAAGTTGTTGCTGAAGAATTACAAGAGGAAGTTCCTGTTATAGAGGAAGTTTCTGAAGAAATTGAGATGGATGAAACTAAATACGTTGGAAGAGACGAGTTTGATTCTAAAATCTCTGAACTAAAAAACATGATTGAAGAAATGAAATTAGGTTACGGTGAAGAAAAACTATCTATGGAGAAAGAAATAGAAAAGTTATCTGCTGAACCTGCTTCTGAACCAATCGCACACAACCCTGAAGGGGAAGTAAAACAAAGCTTTAAATCTTTTGGTCAAAACAGAGTTATGAACACTAGAGATAGAGTAATGAACAGAATTGCTAATTTAAAATAAACTAAAACTAAAAATTAATTAAAAATGGCTACTACTACATCAATTACAAGTACTTATGCTGGCGAATTCGCTGGGAAGTACATTTCTGCTGCTTTATTATCAGGTGTTACACTTGATAGAGGTGGTATTGAAATCAAACCGAATGTAAAGTTTAAAGAAGTAATCAAAAAACTAGCTACAAGCAGCGATTTAATTGCTGATGGTAGTTGTGATTTTTCTGCTACTTCAACTATTACATTAACTGAAAGAATTCTTCAACCAGAAGAGTTCCAAGTAAACTTACAACTTTGCAAGCAAGATTTTAGATCAGATTGGGAAGCTGTACAAATGGGATATTCTGCATTTGACAACTTACCTCCTAAATTCAGTGACTACTTAATAGGTCATGTATCTGGATTAGTTGCAGAAAAAACAGAAAATAATATCTGGCAAGGTAACTTAGGTGGTGCTCAAGCTGGTGAATTTGACGGTATTGCAACTTTAGCTGCTGCTGATGCTGACGTTATTGACGTTGCTGGTGCAACTGTAACATCTTCAAACGTAATTGCAGAATTAGGAAAAATAGTTGACGCTGTTCCTTCTGCTTTATACGGAAAAGAAGATTTATTCATCTATGTATCTCAAAACATTGCTAGAGCTTACATTAGAGCTTTAGGTGGATTTGGAATACTTAAAAATGCTGCTGGAACAGAAAATGTATCTGATATAGGAGCAAATGGTGTAAATGGTCAAGGAACTATGTGGTGGCAAAATGGAGCATTATCTTTTGATGGTGTGAATCTATTTGTTGCAAACGGTTTACCTGACAACTACGCTGTAGCTGCTCAAAAATCTAACTTATTCTTTGGAACTGGATTATTATCTGACCACAATGAAGTAAAGGTTATTGACATGGCTGACCTTGATGGTTCTCAAAACGTAAGAGTTGTTATGAGATTTACATCTGGAGTACAATATGGATTAGGAACAGAGATAGTTCTTTATTCTTCATAAATTAAATTAACCAAAAATCAAGGGTAGGTAGGTAAATATCTGCTTACCCTTTTTTTATAAAAAATAATAAACTATGGCTTGCGATTTATCATTAGGTAGAAAAGAACCTTGTAAAGATGTTGTTGGTGGGATTAAAGCAGTTTATTTTACTGACTTTGGAGATTTAGGTACGGTTACAGAAACTGACGATCAAATTACCGATCTTTCTGGAACTTTCACTGCCTTCAAATATGAAGTAAAAGGAAACTCGTCTTTTGAGCAAAATATTACCTCATCAAGAGAAAATGGAACAACGTTCTTTGAACAAACATTAAATTTAACACTACACAAATTATCTAAAGAAGATAATAAAGAACTAAAATTATTAGCTTATGGTCGTCCTCATGTTGCTGTTGAAGATTACAACGGAAACGTATTTGTAATGGGATTACAACATGGAGCTGATGTTTCTGGTGGAACAATAGTAACTGGAGCTGCTATGGGAGATTTAAGTGGTTATACACTTACATTAACTGGTATGGAAGTAAAACCAGCTAATTTTGTAGCATCACCTACATCTGCTGATCCTTACGCTGGAATGTCTAGTGCAACTGCAACTATAACAGTAGGTACTAATTCATAATAACTAAATTTAATTAGGTTAAATTAAGGGATGCTTCGGTGTCCCTTTTTTTGTGAAAACAAATTAAGCTTTTGTTGTTACTTATAATATGGTAATACTAACAACATCAACAAGTAGTCAAAGCTTTAAGGTTATACCTAGAAGTGCAGAAAGTTCTGTTACTTTTGAGCTTACTGACAAATCTACAAGAAAAACTACTGCTATTACAGTATCTGTTACTAACTCTAATGGCTATATGACCGTTACAGGAGCATTTTTAGACGCACAGTCAAACAATTTAATGATAGAGGGTAGATTCTATTCGTTTGCAATAAAAAATGGCTCTACGATAATATATAGAGGTTCTATTTTTTGTACAGATCAAACTAATTTTAATACCTTTGATGTACATTCTGGAGAATACACTACAGAAAACACATACGATAACGATTTTGTAATAATATGAAAAAAGTAAATAAAATGGCAAAAAGAAGATACAATAACAAACCATTGCCAAAAGCAGAAAAAGGTAAGATACATATAGTAAATATGTCATCTTATACACGACCAGAAATTGTAGAACAGTATAATAGAGATTGGGTAGAGTATGGAGAGGACAACAATTACTTTGATTATCTTATTGACAGATATAACGGTAGTGCCACAAACAATGCTGCTATTAATGGTATTGCAGAAATGATATACGGTAAAGGATTAGATGCTGTTGAAGAAGATGCTAAAGGTAAAGATTATGAAGAGATGAAAGAGCTATTCACTAAATCTTGCATGAAGAAAGTTTGTTATGATTATAAAATGATGGGACAAGCTGCAATTCAAATAATCTATTCTAAGGATAGAAAAAAGATTGTACAAGTAGAGCATATGCCTGTAGAGACGTTAAGAGCAGAAAAAGCAAACAGCAAAGGAGAAATACAAGGTTATTACTATGCTAAAGATTGGTCAGAAGTTACATACAAAACACAACCTAAAAGAATACCTGCATTTGGAACTAGCAAATCAGGATTAGAGATATTATACATTAAACCTTATAGAGCTGGATTTTATTACTATTCTCCTGTAGATTATCAAGGTGGTTTACAATATGCAGAATTAGAAGAAGAGATAGCGAACTATCATATAAATAATATACAAAATGGCTTGGCTCCAAGTATGCTTATAAACTTTAATAATGGTGTTCCTACAGAAGAGCAACGATCTTTGATTGAACAAAACATACAAGAAAAGTTTAGTGGTTCTTCTAATGCTGGTAGATTTATATTGGCATTTAATGACAGCAAAGAGCTCTCTGCAAGTATCGAGCCAGTTATACTAAGTGATGCACATGAGCAGTATAAATTTCTTAGTGATGAATCCATGAGAAAAGTAATGGTATCACACAGAATTGTATCTCCTATGCTAGTAGGTATAAAAGACAATACTGGATTAGGAAACAATGCTGAAGAATTACAAACAGCTTCATTACTTATGGATAACACAGTTATACGACCAATGCAAGTGACAATACTAGACGAATTAGAAAAGGTATTAATGTATAACGGAATTGAATTAGATATATACTTTAAAACATTACAACCTTTAGAATTTACTGATCTTACTAATGCTATTAGTGATGCTGAAGTAGAAAAAGAAACTGGTATAAAAAAAGGAGAAGGTGAAGTTATAGAAGAAGAACAAATTAATACAGAAGAATAATGGCAAAAGCACTCTTTATAAAACGATCAGATTTAGTAAAAAACACTGCACTAAATTCAAATGTAGATACAGATAAATTTATACAGTTTATTGATCTAGCACAAGAAATACATATACAAAATTACTTAGGTACAGATTTATATGACAAAATAAGTGCTGATATATTAGCTGGTACATTAACTGGAGATTACTTATCTTTAGTTAATGACTACATACAACCAATGCTTATTCACTTTGCTATGGTAGAATACTTGCCGTTTGCTGCCTATTCTATATCAAATGGAGGGGTATATAAGCACAACTCAGAAAACAGCTCTAATGCAAGCAAAGAAGAGATAGATTTCTTAATTCAAAAGGAGAGAGATTTTGCAGAATACTATGCACAAAGGTTTATAGATTATATGAGTTTTAATGCACCTGCTAAATTCAATGAGTATTACAGTAATTCTAATCAAGATATTTACCCAGATAAAGATACAGGGTTTCATGGATGGGTAATATAAAGAAGAACTACAAACCTAAAAAGGTTAACGTAACAAAATTATTAACGTATTTAAAAAAGAAAGAGAATGGCAAACACAATAGATTGGGCAAAGATATACTGTAGCACTAATTTTGGAGATACAGCAAACGAAAGTACATTACATATCGATTCACAACCAACTTGTTTTGAATAATGGCATCACTTTCGAATACTAAAATAAAAGATACTTACGAATCACTCGTTAAGTTTAGCGATAATGGAAATATAACTATTGGTGCTAAGCAATTAACTGATGGTTTTGGTAATAATTCACCTTTCTTTGTATCTACTACACAAATAGGAATTGGTGTAACTCCAACTATAGGATATGATCTTCATGTTAATTCTGATGCTAAGATAGGTGGCAATTTAATAGTAAGTGGTAATCTTACAGTTAGCGGTACTCTTACATATTTAGATGTAGAGGATTTAGCTACTGAGGACCCATTAATAAAACTAGCAAGAAATAATGCTGGCAACAGTTTAGACATAGGTTATTTTGGACAGTATGTTGAATCTGCTGTAACTAAATACAAAGGTTTATTTAACGATGCTGACGATAACAAGTTTAAACTATTTATAGGCACTTCTACTGAACCTACTACGGTAGTTAATACTGGAGGTACAGGATATACAGTTGGTACTCTTGTAGCTAATTTAGAAGGTAATGTTACTGGAACTGTTAGCTCATTATCTAACCATGATACTGATGATTTAAGTGAGGGATCAACTAATTTATATTTTACAACAACTAGAGCCAGAGCTAGTTTTACTGAGGGAACTGGAGTTACGATAACTAATGGCGAAATTGCTATTGGTCAAGCTGTTGCTACTGATAGTAATGTAACATTTGGTAATATTACTGGAACACAAGCAATTTTTTCAAGCTCAACAGCACCAGTAATACAATCAACATCAAGCTCAACAGCAGAAAATATGTTGTTAGTTGGTACAGACACAACAGCGGCATCAGCACCAGATTTAGTTTTATATAGAAATGCTGGAGCAACAGCAGATAATGACACTTTGGGTGTTGTAGAATTTAGAGGTCGTAATGATGCTAATACTAGTGTAAAAAGTTATTCTGGTATATATTCAAGAATAATTGATGCAAGTGAGAATAAAGGTGCATTAACTTTTAGTGCAAACTCAGGAAGTAATTATGTTAATGTTTTAGCTATTCATAATACTGGAACAAATCAACCAAAAGTTATTATAGGTAATACTGATCCATTTGCAGTACCTACTCATACCCTAGATGTAGATGGTACTTTTCATGTTTCTAGTACTGGTACATTTGTTGGTCAATTAACTATTCCAGAAACACCAACAGCAGATGCTCATGCAGCATCTAAAAAATATGTTGATGATAATATAGTTCCAGCACAATCATTAAGTAATGTTTTAGGGGTTGGTAATACATCTGGTGCTAATGATATTATAATGGCAGATGATCAAAAGGTTTTTTTAGGTACTGATAGCGACCTAGAAATATATCATGATGGCACAGATGGCTATATTGATAATATAAATGGTGAACTTATAATACAAAATAACAGCAACGATAAAAAGATAATATTTAAATCAGATAATGGTATTGGTGATATTACAGAATACTTTAGAATAGATGGCAATATTAACAGAAATGTTATAACTGTAACAACTCAGCTTAATGATAATGTGCCATTAATATTTGGCTCTGGTGCTGGATCACCTAGTATAAAATACGATTCAACAGCCAGTCAATTATTTATAAATGGATCAAGTAAATTTTTAAATGATTTGTCAGTTGTTCAAGATTTACAACTTGGTTCTTTTGGCAATAATAATGCTGAATTTGCTTTAGGTCAAACAATAGCTAATAAAGTTTTTAGTTATGGTGCTGAATTTCAAACAACATCATCAGATATTCAAATTGTATTAGGCAGAAATGATGGTACAAATGTAAGCGGTACTGGTGGTATTGGTGCTAGCGCAACAAATGCTTTTCATGTTTACGACACAACAGATATTGCTAAACTATTTGAAGTTGCACAAACTAGTGGTAATGCAACTGTTAAAGGTAGTATTAATTTTCCAGAAGCATTAAAAGCAACCAATAATAACATGAAATTTTTTGCTGGTGGTACTCATGTGTTTAATGTAGATTTAAATAAGCATATTTATCCAGAAACACATAACGATACAGATATTGGGTTTAGTACTGCTTTAGCTTTTAAAGATGGTTATTTTAGTGGCACTTTGCGTGCTAGTAATTTTAATGGAACAACTGGAACTTTTTTAGGTGGTATGTCATCTTTTGAAACTGTTTTAGGGGGATCAACAAATAATGATGACTGGCAAAACTCAGCAATATCTATTTTAGAACGTGGTAATGTAGGATCAACTGAAACAGATAATAAATATTCGCCAAATCTAAACTTTCATTGGGGTGGTGTAGTTTCAAATTCACTTTGGATGCCAAGAAATGGATATTTAAATTGGGGTAGCTATTCTGCGGATGGCACACCCTCTAATAATGGAACATTTCAAACTGGAACTTTAATAGGTGCGTTAACTGGAAATGTTACTGGTAATGTTACTGGAAATGTAACTGGTAATGTAACTGGTGATTTGACTGGTAATGTAACTGGCAATGTTACTGGAAACGTAACTGGTGATTTAACTGGTGATGTAACTGGTGATTTAACTGGTAGTGTAACAGGAGCAGCTAGTTTAAATGTACTAAAAGCTGGTGATACAATGACTGGCAATTTAAAACTTAATGATGATGTTTACTTAGAAATAGGTAATGGAACTGGTGGTGATGCTTGGATATATCATAATGGAACAGATACTTTTTTTAGAAATGCAACTGGTGATTTATATATTGATCAATTAGCAGATGATAAAAACATATCGTTTAGATCGGATAATGGTTCTGGCGGTTTAGTTGAATATTTTAGAGTTGATGGTGGTGATAGCAGAGTTATTTTCGGTAGGTCAATTCAAATGGCTGATAATGTTAATCTTTATTTTGGCAATACTGTTGCAGATGATGCAAATATAAAATGGGATTCAACAGCAGAACAATTATTTATAGGTGGTGAATCTAAGTTTTTAGATGATTTATATGTTGTTGGCTCAGTAACTGCGGCTAGTTTTATAGGTCCTTTAACTGGTACAGCTAGTAATGCGGCTTTATTAGATAATATTGATTCATCAGAATTTTTAAGAAGTAATGTTGCAGATACTGCAACTGGTCAAATATTTTTTGATGCTAGTTTTGAAGCACATCCAATAATGCTATCAGGTGCGCAAAATTTTGATAATATAGATAGATCAGGTTTTTATAACTTATACAACACACGAACAAATTCAACAAATCCACCACCATTTGATTATGGAACAATGATAGCTATTGGGAATGATAAAGGAAGTGCAGGTTTTGGTTTACAGTTAGCACATGAAAGAACTGGTACTGGAATGTATGTTAGAGGAATGAACGATTCTGCTAGTGCATGGAGTGCTTGGGCAGAGGTTTGGACCTCAACAACTGATGGTATTGGTTCTGGTTTAGATGCTGATTTATTAGATGGGGAACAAGGAAGTTATTATGCACCTATAAACAATACAACATTTACTGGAACAACAGTATCACCATTTTTAAAAGCTAGAAAAAGTCAAACAAACAACAATTATACTACTGCGGCACTTTGGACCGAATCTTTTAGTACAACAACTACTGGTATTGCATTTCATATTAGCGGAGTGGTTGGAAAATTCTTAGAGATGAGAACTGATGGTATTCTTTACTGGGAAAATCAAAGAGTATTTACATCAGGAATGTCATCTAACGCATCAATTACTGGTAAATTTGTAATTAATGAAGGTCAAGTTTGGGATGAAACAACTCAAGGTACTGGTACTGGTTCATTGCATCTTGATCCAGATGAAGCAACTGACCATGCTGGCGGTGCTATAACATTTGGTGCTTCTGATTCTGGTGGTGGCGCTAATGCTCAAGCTGGTATATATGTAAGATCAGATGGTAGTTATGGTACTAAAATGTATTTTTCTACAACAAATAGTTATGCAACAGGTTCTAAAACAGCAATGAACATACTGCAAAATGGTCAAGTAAATATTACAAGAAGCAATCTTCTTGTAAACACAGATGTTAGATCACAAATATTCTACGATTCAAATAACACAGCTTTTTATTATGATGGTACTGGCGGAAGTCAACAACAATATACTTTTAATGTTTCTGGTACAACTGGTAGTTATGGTTCTCAAATTATAGCTGGTCAAAGCAGTATCGCATTACCTTATAGTTTACAAGATACAAATAAACGACCTATATTAGCGGTAACTGGTCAATATCCATGTGTACATTTAAATCATACTACTACAACAAATGCTAACCATGGTCCAACAATACAATTTACTTATAATGGTTTAAGTGGCAGACAATGGTTAATTGGTGGTGGTGGAACTGGCGAAGATATGCAAATTGGTTATAGTGATACAAGTTTAGGAAACACTAATTACAACCCACATAATGGTATTTCTGGTTATAGTGGTGTTACATATATGATGTTTAAAAACAATGGTAGAATAGGGATTGGATCAGCAGGTGACTGGGGTGTGTATGGCGGTGGATCACCAGCTTATTCTATAGATACTAGAGGTACATTATACAACAATACAGATGTAAGGGCACCAATATTTTATGATTCAAATAACACTAATTATTTTATTCATGCAGATGATTCGAGTGTAATAAATAGATTATCAATTACAGCAAGAAACGACAACACTAATGTGGGTTGTATAAATTCAACTGGTAATCAATCTGATTGGCAAAATTTAGTTGCAAGTTCTGGTCAATTTACAGTAACACAATATAATGCAATAGGTAGTTATACAAATTCACCATCTGGTGTTTATACTTATGGATCAGTATTAAGTACTAGAACCGCAAATCATTCATTCCAATTATATTCCGCTCATACTGGAGATTTAGCATATAAAACCCAATGGAATAATGACAACTATTCTGGATGGAGAGGAATCCCAGTTTATGGTGCAAATACTGGCTCACCAACAACAAGAGATTTATATTCAACTAGGGTTTATGATGCCAATAATACTGCTTATTACAGTGATCCACACGCAACAAGTAATTTAAATGCAATAACTGCGGCTGGTAATATAAATGCTAACGCATATATAACAACAACTAATGGAAATGGTAGAATGATATTAAGTGGTCATTTTCATTTTGATGCATTTAATAGCAATGATTTTTACTTTGGTTATTATAATGCGGCTAGATTTAAAGTATTTAATGGTACATCTACTGAATCATTTAGGGTTGATACTGATAGAATTACTTACGCATATTATCAAATGAGATCACCAATTTTTTATGATAATGCTAATACTAGTTATTATGCGGATTTTGCTAGTACAACAACATCAATTTCAACAGCTGGAAAAATAGTTGTACAAGGCGGACATGGTACCGCTAGAGTACACATAAACTATCAACATAGTTCAACCGATATTGTCAATAGTGGCGCATTAACTAGTTGGGTTTCTGAACCTGGAATTACTTACAATAGTGCTGGTATTGGTGGTAATATTAACGTAAGTGGACAATATTATGGTAGGGCATATAATTCTGGATATGGTTGTTACGTAAGGTTTGATAAAAACAATGGTAATGTAGAACATTGGACAACAACTGGTACAGCTGGTACAGCTGGTGGAAAAGGAACAAGAAGATGGTATAATGATAATGCTGGTAATGCTTTTGCATCTGGTTCATCAAGGGCACCAATATTTTATGATGCGGATAATACTGCTTATTATTTAGATGCATCGGCAACTGGTATATCTTTAAACGTACAAGGTAGATTACAAACATCTAGTACTGGAACTGCCGTTAACCCAGCATTAGCAATTAATTGTCCTACATCCTCAACATATATTCATACTATTGAGAGTATAACTGCAAACATGACAAGTGGTCAATCCAATATACTTGTTATTGGTAAAGCACATAGTACTAAAAATGCTGGGTATATAGGATATTATTGGACAGCATCTGGCAGTAATAATAATTTTGTTACCATAGGTCAATGGGGTGAAAATCATATATTTAGAGTATATGGTGATCAAGTATTATCAACAGTTCGATTAAGTAGTGATACAGATGTAAGGGCACCAATATTTTATGACAAAGATGATACAACATATTATGCTGATCCAAATGCTACAAGTGTTTTATATAACATTGATGTTAGAAATGCGGCTACTATAAAATCTAATAGTTCATCAAGAGTTTTATATTTAAAACAACAAAGTTCAGGCAATGGAAATATAATACAATTTCAAGATCAAAGTGCTAACAATACTTGGGAACTAGTTGGTAGAAACAATGGGTTTTATTTATATAATAATATGAATAGTGTCGGTTATGTAATGGAATCAAGAGCTGATAATGGTTATGTAGCAATTTTAAAAGGGGGTACTGATGCTAGTTATCATTTAGATGTTGGCGGTACAATAAGAGCTACAAGTGATGTAATTGCATTTTCTGATCGGAGAGTAAAAGAGAATATTGTAACTATTGATAATGCTTTAGAAAAGGTAACAAAACTTAGAGGTGTTAGTTATAATAGAAAAGATATTAAAGATAAATCAACTAAGGTTGGTGTTATAGCTCAAGAGGTTTTAGAGGTGTTGCCAGAAGTAGTTACAAAAGATAATGATGATAAATATTCTGTTGCTTATGGCAATATGGCTGGTGTATTTATAGAAGCTATAAAAGATTTAAAAACCGAAATTGATAATTTAAAACAAGAGATAAAAACATTAAAAAATAATTAATAAATTTGCAATATGAATATAACATACACTTGGAAAATTACCGCTATGAAAATGGCACCATCATTGGATGGATTAACTGATGTTGTAACTAACGTACAATTTGAATATACTGGTACTGATTCTGATTCTGAGGAATCTGGCACATTTAATGGTGCAATACCAATAGGCAATCCAAATCCAGATCAATTTACACCATTAGCTGATTTAACAGAAGATGAGGTTATTGCTTGGGTACAATCTATTTACAATATGGATCATCCAAACGAGGTTGTTTTGAAACAAATAAATGAAAAAATAACTCCAACAGATAACGATGCTCCTATGCCTTGGGCACCGCCAGAACCTACACCACCACCAGCAGAATAATTATAAATTATGGCTTGTCCTAATGTAGCAAATGATGAAATTACAATGCTTAAAACAGCTCGTGAAAGAACTGGAGCTGGCTATACATCAAGTTTTGCTATTACATCACCAATTTATATGTCAGATATACAAAGATTATCTGGTGGTAATACAAGTGGCTCTGGTAATTCATATCCAGCAGTTGCATTAGCAAATCCAATAACTAACCGACCAGATGGGCAAAATCCATTGGGTATGTCTGAATTTAGTTTATACGATCAAAACCCACCTAGAACTGCATTCATGTATAATTATAACAGTTCATCATATCAAAGTGCTTGTCCAATAGCTATTGTGTTTGACACTTATTATCATGATGATGCTAATAATTTAGTGCCAAGTTCTTTGAATATATATACAGCATATACCACACAAACTGGAACAACTGTTGCAACTGCTGGTTACTATGCTATATATAATACTAGCGGATCGGCAAGTGGTTCATGGATGCAAGTTGGAAACAATGGATTAATAATTGCAACTGGAAGTTGTTAAAAAAATACTACATTTGTAATATAACTTTAAATTTAATATAATGTCAAAAATTACAGAAGAACAATTAAAATCATTACAAGAAAGTCAAGCTAAAATTAATCAAGTTGTTTCTAATATGGGTGCAATTTCTATTCAAAAGATTAACCTAGAGAAGTCAAAAGAAGCTCAACTAGATGAGTTAAAAAAACTAGAAGAATCTCAAATAGAACTAAAGAAAGAGCTTGAGGAACAATATGGTAAGATTTCAGTTAATTTAGAAGACGGTTCTTACGAAGAGATACCAGAAGAGAAATAATACTATGGGTTTTGCAGATTTAAAAATATACTTTTTTAATTCAGTTGCTTTTTTTATATCATTAACTGAAGTAGAAGTGTGGCTAAAAATTATATTATTAATCTGCACGATAACTTATACTATTCAAAAGACAAAGAAATTATGAAAGAAATAAGTGAGGATAGTAAGTTTGAAATTAGTATTAAAACACTTATAGCTATAGGAGTTGGATTATCTGCTCTTATAGGTATGTGGTTTGCTTTACAAGCGGATATTGAAGAAGCTAAATTATTGCCAGAACCAGAAATTAGTAGAACTGAGTATGATTTAAAAGATCAGTTAATTAGAGAAACTATTATGAATACTGGCACTAAAGTAGAAGAAAACTCTGATGCTTTAAAGAAAATAGACGACAAGCTATTTGAAATAATCAGTAAATGAAAAAATTATTATGTGCGATATGTGTATTGGTTGCGGCATCTGTATATAGTCAAGACGTAACTGTCTTGCAAATTAATGCAGAGTGGAACAAAAAGAATAATTATGATTTAAGTGACATTACAGGAGCTACTGTAAAATTCAGTTATTTAAAAGATCAACCTAAAGATGTACAGAAATCTATTATGGCTGTACCTGTAATTGTTATTATGGACAAAACAGGTAGAGTAAGAATGCAATATGTTGCTGACATATCTTTACAAATAAAAACTACTCGTTTAGAAATACAAAATACTATAAATAAAATTAGTAGAACTAGAAGAGCAAGTACTAATTAATGAAAAAAATTAGTAAACACATAACTTATAAAGAAGGCACTAGAAGTGTCACAGCACTTAGATTAGGTATAGAAAATGTGCCTAATGACTATGAACTACAAAATATGGAGTTAATTGCAGAGAAGGTGTTTGAACCGCTTAGACAAGCTGTTAATGGTCCAATAAAAATTAATTCATTTTTTAGATGTGAAGAACTTAATAAAGCGATTGGCGGAAGTAGCAGAAGTCAGCATTGTCAAGGTAGAGCTATTGATATTGATGATGTTTATGGTTACGTTTCTAATTCTTATATGTATTACTATATTAAAGATAACCTTGATTTTGATCAACTTATTTGGGAGTTTGGTACAGATACTGAACCTGATTGGGTTCATGTTAGTTACGTAGATAGTGATTCTAATAGAAAAAGGTGTTTATTAGCATATAAGGAAGATGGTAAAACTAAATATAAAGATATAAGCAATGTCTGATAAAAAGAAATTTAAAGAAACTACGGTTGGTAAATTATTATTTGGTGCAGCATCAATGATAAATCCAACACTAGGAAAAGTATTAAGTGGTGTTAGTTCTCCACAAGAAGCTTTAGCTGAAATAGGTAAATCTAAAATACCTAATGAAGACAAGATAAAGCTACAGCAAATGATTTATGATCAGCAAAATAAAGAAATAGAATCTATTACAAGTAGGTGGAAAGCTGATTCAATCAGCGATTCATGGCTTAGTAAGAATGTACGTCCATTAGTTTTAGTATGGTGTATAGTTGTATTTAGTTTAGCTGGCATATTAGACAGTATAGAGAGTGTTCCATTTCACATTGGAGCTACATGGAATGATACATTTGAAAAGGTAATGATGGCAGTTGTGTTAGCTTATTTTGGTGGTCGTACCGCAGAAAAATCTACTAGTATATTTAAAGGATAATAAATAAATTCAATACCCTATGAATTTAATAGGTATTTTTATATCTTTGTCAATTCAATAGGGTGCGATATTCTGTTGATTTTCTTTGTTTTCAATGAAAAGGGGTGACAAGATGTTGCTCCTTTTTTTTGTCTTTTGACTTGCACATGACATATTTTATGTTTAGGTTTGTTACATGAAAAATCTAACAAAGAAGTTGGTGCGTATTCAAGGGAGTTTGAAAGCACCTAAAAATCAAAGGAATAACTTTGGTAATTACAATTACAGAAGTTGTGAAGACATTTTAGAAGCAGTAAAACCATTACTTGCCAAAGAAGAATTATTACTTACTATTTCTGATTCTATTGCTCCAGAGCCATTATTTGTTAATGCAGTTGCAGAGATCACTGATGGTGTTGACAAGATCACTGTAAGAGCTCAAGCAGGAATTAACTTAAATCGTAAAGGAATGGATGTAGCTCAGTGTTATGGAGCATCAAGTAGTTATGCTAGAAAGTATGCTTTAAACGGTTTATTTTTAATAGACGATACAAAAGATGCAGATGCCACTAATAATCACTCTAAGGTATCTAAAAACGTCTCTACGGCTGTCTTAGAGCCAAATAAAGATTGGCTAGAAGAAAAAGGAGACAAGTTTGATAAGGCAAAAGATGCCATTACAAAAAAAGGTTTTACTATCACCGATATTAGAAAAAAATATAAAGTAAGTAAGAAAGTAGAAAAATTATTATTAACCTAAATTAAATTAAAATTATGAATGACAAAAAGTATGTAGGTAGCGGAAAAAAAGTTGGAAGCTACGACTTAATTAACTTTACAATTAGTGAAGAGAAAACAAGAGATTCTTGGATTGAATACAATGGTAAGCGTTTTTTAAAGCTGTCTATTGGAAACAAAAAGCAAGTTGATCAGTATGGTAAAACACATTCGGTGTGGATTGATGAATATGTTCCAGAAACTAAGGTACAAGAAGTACCAAAAGCACCACTACCGACACAGGATTTACCATTTTAATTAATCATTCCCCCACTACTTAATTGTTTTGGGGGATTATTATCTTACATTATGACACAAAGAAAAAACAAGAAATACGTTAACATTAATTTAGCATTTATGAATACAAATTTATCAATATCAGAAGCTACTGTATTGTCCTATATAGATTCGTTGTCAATTAAAAAAGGTTATTGTTATGCTTCAAATGAAAATTTGTGCATGGCATTAAACTTAAACGATAGAACACTATACAGAATATTAAAAAACTTAGAAAACAAAGAATACATCAAAAGAGTTACAAAAAGCTTAGGAAATGACGGCAAAGAGCGTAAGATTTACATCTCTCCAAGTGCCAAGAATGTCAGTTGTATGTAATACATAGTGTATTATATAACTAATACATAGTGTATTATATACATAGTGTATTATAAAATATACATTTAAAATTGAACTATGCAAGAAAACTTTGTAAAAATTGGAATCGTACCTAAAGGCAAATACTCTCAACAGAAAGTAAAGTGCCCAAAATGTAGCCATACTAGAAAAAATAAAAGTGATACTTCGCTTTCTATAAATTTAGATGATGGCTTATATCATTGCCACCATTGTAGTTGGAACGGTTCAGTAAACCCTAATAATAATATGATTAAAGAAAAAATATACACTAAACCTACCACAAACAACTTACAGAAAATAAATTCAAGTGCAATCGAGTTTCTTAACAGTAGAGGTATAACTAATGAGGTTATAGAAAACAATAAGATTACAACAACAAAAGATGGTAAAAGTGTTGTATTCCCATATTTAAAAAACAATGAATTAGTAAACTATAAAACTAGAGGAATACAAAACAAAACATTTACACAATCAAAAAATGGTGAGCCAATTATATTTAATTATGATCGTGTTGTAAATCAAGATTTTGTAATATTATGTGAAGGTGAATTTGATTCTTTAAGTTGGGAAGTTGCAGGTTTTACTTGGCACACTTCTGTAAACATGGGTGCACCAAATGTAAAAGATAAAAACTTAGACAAGAAATTAGAATGTATTACAAATTGTTATGAAGTATTTGATAATGCAGAAGCAGTTTATTTGTGTACTGATAATGATGAAAATGGTAGGTATTTAGAAGAGGAACTTATAAGAAGAATTGGTGCAGAAAAAATAAGATTAATAGACACAAACCCATATAAAGATGCTAATGAATTATTAATTGAGGAAGGAGTAGAATCTTTAAGGTTTAGATTTAAAAATGCTAGAGTGCCTAAGGTTGAAGGCATATTTGATATTAGTGATATTTACGATAGTATGCTAGACGGTTATAAGAACGGTCAAGAAAGAGGTTCAACAACTCATATAGATTGTATAGATAGAGCGTGGACATGGAGAAACGGAGAGGTTAATATTTGGACAGGTTATCAAAATGAAGGTAAAAGTATGTTCTTAAATCAACTATCAGTTTTAAAGGCATTTCATGAAGGATGGAAGTTTGCGGTGTTTAGTCCAGAGAATATGCCTATAAATGATTTTTTCCATGACTTAATAGAATGTTACATAGGCAAAAGTTCTGATCCTTTTTATCAGAATAATTATATGAGTGAAGCTGAGTTTAAGCAAGGTATGGAGTTTATGAAAAAACACTTTTTTATAATATATCCAAAAAAAAGTTATAAATTAGAGGACATCTTTGAAAGAGCTAAGTTTTTAGTTAAGACAAAAGGTATTCGTTCTTTAATTATTGATCCATACAATACAGTACAACACAGGATGCACAGAGGAGAAAGAGAGGATTTGTACATAAGTAGATTTATGAGTGAGTTAAAAAGGTTTGCAGTAGAGAATAAAATCTCTGTTCATTTAGTTGCACACCAAGTTACACCACAAAAAGATGACAACGGAAGGTATAATAAACCAGACGTTAATAGAGTCAAAGGTGGTGGAACATTTGCTGATAAATGCGACAATTTATTGTTTGTGTGGCGACCACATAGAGCATTAGATTTTAGTAATACTGAAGTTATATTTGGCAGTCAAAAAATAAAGAAACAGAAATTAGTAGGTTATCCACAAGATGTTGAAGGCATAACTTACCAAAGAAAATCTAACAGATACTATTTTAATAATCAAACACCCTTTGATAGATTAGATAGTATTAGATGCGAATTAGAGCAAGAGTAGATGCCAACCAAAAAGAAATAGTTTCCAAGCTAAGGGGGATAGGATGCTCTGTCCTCCACACTCACCAATTAGGTAAAGGTGCTCCAGATATTATTGTAGGTTATAATAATCTAAACTACTTAGTAGAAATAAAAGACGGAGATAAACCGAAAGCACAACAAAAATTAACACCAGACGAAGTTAAGTTCCAATCTGAATGGAAAGGCAATTATTATGTAATTAATTGTTTTGATAAACTTAGAGACATTATTTTACAAGATGAACTCTAATATATTAGACATATTAGCTAATAAGCATAATGAATGGATTAAGATGGCAAAAAGCTTTAAACTAAACAATAATGATGCAAATGAGTTAGTTCAAGAGATGTATCTTAGAATGTATGATTACACCAAAGATGTAAATCGTATAATGTATAATGAAAAAGAGATCAACACATTTTATATATACATCACATTAAGAAATTTATATTATAGTAAATGCTCTAGTTATAAAAGAAAAAACATTAAAGTGTTTACTGATATTGATCAAGAGAAGTATAATTATATAATAAATAATATTGCTTACAATGAAGACGAGATCAATAAGAATTATAATAAGAAAGTAGATTTAGAAGCTTTATACGATAAGATTGATGAAATTATAGATGACTGGTATTGGTACGATAAGAAGCTAACTAAATTATATCTAAGTACAAATATGAGTATGAGAGATATAAGCAAAGAAACTAAAATAAGTTTAAGTTCAATATTTAATACATTAACAAATGCAAAAGAAAAAATCAGACAAGAAAGCAAAGAAGAGTACAAAAAGTATAAAAGCTAAGGGATTAGGCGATACAGTCGAACAAGTGTTAGAAGCTACTGGCATAGCAAAGATAGCTAAATGGGCACTTGGTGAAGATTGTGGGTGTGAGGAGCGAAAAGCCACCTTAAATTACTTATTCCCTTACTATAAACCAGAGTGTTTAACGGAAGATGAATTTAATATTTTAGATAAATATTATACTGAAGCAAAGTCAACTGTAACTTCAGAAACTCAACAAGAATTACTTGTAATATACAACAGGGTTTTTCATCAGCAAATGAATTTAACAAGTTGTTCTTCTTGTTTTAAGAACAATTTACATAAGAAACTAGAGAGAGTTTACATAGAATATAAAAAATAATAATATGCCATTTCTAAAACCAAAGAAGTACGAAGAGAAAGCTAATTTCATGGCAAGATTCATGAATAATGCTAAAATGATCTTAGAATACCCAGACACTAAACAGAGGTATGCAGTTGGATTAGACGTTTGGAAAAAGAATTTTATGTAATAGCTTGTGTAATTAAATTGTTTTATTAACTTTGTGCGTGAATAACAAAGAGATATGAAAACAATATTTTACACATTAATCTTATTTACATTATTGAGTTGTGAAGACAACTGCGATCTTGGTAATTATCCTTCGGCACCTTTTAACGAACCTTATCATGTTGACTACGGAGATAGAACCGTTAGGTATGTTTACCTATGTAGAGACGGTTATAACAACGAAGTTTATAGTTACTACATAGTTGGTGGATGCTGGGAATATAGTTTATCATATCAATATAACTCAAACTGTAATTAATATGAAAGAACCAATTATCACACTAGACAATGAGATGCATGATAGACATGAGCTCACACAAAAAGCAATAGAAGATAGTTTCTATTATGGCTACTTAGCAAAAGCTTGTTTATCAAGTAGTGCAATAAGTCAACTGCTTAAATCACCATTAGAATATTTAAATCAAATAAACCTGCCTACTGAATCTGATGCATTGGCTCAAGGTTATTTATTCCATGCAAGTATATTAGAAGAGGATAAATTTAATGAGTGCCTATTCTTAGATGTTAAGACAAAGGCAAACAAAGAATATAAATTAGCCAAAGCTGAAAGGTGGGATGTGTTTACTGTTAAAGATAGAGACAAGGCATTAAGATTAAGAGATAGATTCTATAATTGTAAACCTGCAAGTGAACTTATAGAGAACAGTAAGTTTGAAGTGCCTATGGTAAACAATTTAATGGGTTATCCTTTTAGAGGTAAGGCAGATGTTTTAGGTGAACACTTAATAGATTTAAAGACAACTCAGATTTGTTCGGCATTTAGATATAGTGCTAATAAATATAATTATGATAGTCAGTGTTACATTTATTGTAATCTGTTTGGCAAAAGTTATAAAGATTTTAAGTATATTGTAATCGACAAATCACCAACAAATGAAATAGGCATTTTTAATGTCAGCGAAAATTTCTATTTTAGTGGTGAGCAAAAAGTTGAGTATGCAATTAAAGTATATGAAAACTATATTAAGAATGAATTTGATTTAGAAAACTACTTAGTAGAAGACACTTTGTAAATGGAAGAACAGTATTTAGATTATTTAGATTGTTATCAAGACACTCTACTTTGTCTAAAGAAAAAAGTAATAACAGAAAAAGAAATACCATTATTAATTGAACAATATGAAAACGAAGAGCATTATGAGTGTTGCAGTGCAATGCTTCATGCTTTAGAGGATTATAAGATTCAACAAAATTATTTACCATGATAACACAAAAGCAAATATCAAACAAAATAAGTTCACTATCTGGACTTGATGTATTTAAATCAACAAGGAAAAGAGAATATGTTGAAGTTAGATCATTATTAAATCATGTATTGTTTAATTACAAAAAGATGCCTTTACATGAAATCGTTAAGTTTTATAATACTAACGGTTGGAAAATAAATCATGCTACACTTATATATTCAATAAATACTTTTGATACACATAGAAAGTATAATAGAATTTTATCAATTTGGTTAAAGCAACTTATTGTAGAGATTGACGAAATGGATGACAAAACTAAAAAAGAATATATTAAAAGTAAACTTAATACATTAGGCACAAAAGACATTGACGAACTAACAATGGTTATAAGTAATATGCCAGATCAATTAGAATATGCAGAACAAGTATAGAAAGTTATTATTAAAAGAATGTCCTAACTTATATAAGAGTTATGAGGATATAGTTGAAGAGCAATTTGAACTCTTTGCTAAAAAACAATTAGATTATGGCATTAGTAATATAAGCACTGGTGCAAACTTAGAAACTAGAGAGGGCAAAGATTTTGCATTACATGGTTTATGGTTTAGAATGAATGATAAAATAAGTAGATGGAAAAATCTAATAATTAAGAATCGTAAAGGAAATAACGAAACTTTGTTAGATACATATCAGGACTTAGGTAATTACTCTATTATATGCCAACTAATTAATAAAGGTTTATGGAAGGAGTAGATAATGAAAACAAAAAGAAAAAAGACGGAAGAGCAAACAACGGTGCTTTAAAAGGTGTTTACAGAGGACAAGGTCGACCACCAAAGGCAAGAGAGAAAAAGCTAGGTAACTATGCTTTGGGTGCAATGAAAAAAGTATTTGGTAGTGAAGAGAAAGCTTGGCTTGAACTTGCTAAACAAAGCAAAGAGAGTTTTCCTCACATGAGATTACTTTGGGAATACAAGTATGGTAAACCAAAAGAGTTAAAAGAACTTAATGTGAAAACAGAAGTCAACATCCCTATTATTAACTTTGGAGACAAAGAAAAAACAATAGAAATAGAATCTGAAGAGATTAAGGATGATGAAAAAAAAGAAGAGAGTATTTGAAATAGTTAGTTTAGAAGATGTGCATAAAAAGTTTTATTCACAGCTTTTATATGAATATAAATCTATTGACAATATAACATACAGAGGTTTGTATTTATGGATATTAAAAAAATGTCCTACATATTGGAAAATGTCTAAGTTTTCCGAAAGCTACAACTTAACTGTTAACGACTGGAATAACATAAGAGATGAAGAATATTGGGAACAAAGATTATTGTTAAAAGGTATGCAAAGAGATAAGTATATATTAAAAAGAATAACTGATTATAAATCAAAAAACAATATAGATTAAAATGAAGAAGCTTAATCTTAATAAAAAGTATCAAGCTTTGTTTAACTCTAAAAGTCGTTACTTTGTAATAACTGGGGGTAGAGGTTCTGGAAAATCATTTGCTACAAACACATTCTTAGTGCTTTTAACATACGAAAAAGGACACAGGATACTATTTACTCGTTATACAATGACTTCAGCAGGTATGTCTATTATTCCTGAGTTTATAGAGAAGTTAGAACTCATGGGAATACTCGATCAGTTCACTGTAAATAAGACAGAGATCATAAACAATTTAACAGGCAGTTCAATATACTTCAGTGGTATTAGAACTTCAAGTGGAGATCAAACTGCAAAGCTTAAATCTATACAGGGTGTAAGTTCTTTTGTATTAGATGAAGCAGAAGAGTTAACAGACGAAGAGAGTTTTGATAAAATTGATTTTAGTATTAGATCAAAGCTTGTAAAGAATAGATGTATATTAATTCTAAACCCTACTACAAAAGAGAATTGGATATACCAAAGGTTCTTTCAAAACAGAGGAGTTCCAGATGGATTTAATGGCACAAAAGAAAACATTACTTACATACATACTACATATCTTGACAACTTAGATCACTTGTCTAAATCGTTTGTTAAGCAAATAGATGTAATGAAGGTTAGACGACCAGAGAAATATAAGCATCAGATTATGGGAGGTTGGTTGAAATCTGCTGAAGGCGTTATCTTTACTCACTGGAACATAGGTAAATTTAATAATGAAATAGATTCAATATTTGGTATGGACATAGGGTTTTCAGTTGATCCCTCAGTTTTAGTAGAAGGTGCAATAGATAAAGAAAGAAAGATTATATGGTTAAAAGAACATTACTATAAGGCAGGATTAAGTACAAGTCAAATATATGAATTGAATAGGAGACACGCAGGTGGCAATTTAATTGTAATGGACAATTCTGAACCTCGTCTTTTGAGTGCCATAAAATCTAAAGGACTGAATGTAATACCCACCATAAAAAAGAAAGGTAGTATCTTGGCAGGAATCTCTTTGATGCAAGATTATCAGATAATAATAGAAGATAAATCTGTGAATCTAATTCGTGAATTTAATAACTATACTTGGAAATTAAACGGTGCAATTCCTATTGATAAATTCAATCATGGTATTGACGCATCGAGATATTTAATTCAATATGTATTAACTCGATCTGTTCCACATGGCAGTTACTTTGTTAAATAAAAAATGAAGATAGGAAATGTTTACATACTAGACAAAACAGAACAACAAATTGTTGAATTAGTTGCAAGTCAAAGACAGAACAACAAGGTTAATACAGGTTGGGATGGCAAAGGTACTGTAAATGAAAAAAGTGGAGTAGATTTAAATATAGTTGGTTTTGGTGCTGAGTTTATCTTTTGTAGAGAATTGAATCTATATCCAGATTTTAAGATACACAATACATCTAAATCTAATGGCACAGATTATTATGATGCAGTTTATAAAAGTAAGACAATAGACGTAAAAGTTAATAGAAATCATAAACACCCATTAATGATACCTAGCTATGCTAAAAGTGAATGCGATCTCTTCGCTCTGTTTAGTTGCATATACCCTAGATATAGATTTGAAGGGTTTGCTACTAACGAAATGGTATTCAATAAATCTAATATAAGAATGACAAGAGTTGAAAGTTTCGTAATAGAAAAGTCAGATTTATTAGAGATAGACAAAGTTTTTTAGTAAATTGTTACATTTGTAACAAAAACTATTTAATTTGTTATATTTCTACATTTATTTGTCAGTTGGAGAATTAATTACTATATTGAACACAGTTCATTGAAATATTGTTTAACCCATAAAATTGAAAACATGGAAAAATTAAAACTAGAGAAAGTTAACTCTAAAAAACAACTAGAATCTCAAGGTCATTTTAAAATAGATTTAAACAAAGGAGTTTGGGATTTTGATTCAGGAAAGTACGTTATAACTAGCACCAGACAAAATCAAAGTTCAGTTCTTTATTTTGGTGGTGACATTTTATCACAAACCCCAGTTGAATCGATAAAAGAAGCTTTGTATTTATACAATACTTATCATTATCGATACCCAGAACACTATCTATAAGAAGTCAGGGAGAGTAAAACCTCCCTTTTTTAAAAAAAGATTTGGTCAGTTGGAAATAATTAACTAAGTTTGTGTATAACTAATAAAGAAAACAATGAAACAAAAGAAAAAGATTATCCCAAAACATTTTAAGCTTAACAACGATTGGATACAGAAATCTAATCAGAATCTAGTAATGGATTTATTAAGAAAACAATTTAAAACAAATAAATAATTATGAGTAAAGTAAACGCATTTGAGAATGAGATATTTGATCATTACAGAAAAAGAGTAAATCAAATAGAAAAATCAATTAACCTATTAAGAAGTCATGGCTACACTGTTGTAGATTTAGAAGGCAAAATAATAGAAGAAGAAGTTAAACAATAATGGAAGACATAATAATCGAGTTAGAAAAAGAAATAAAAGAGATGCAATACGAAATTCAATGGCAAAACCATTACATGAAGTTCTTGGAAGACAAGAACGATGAATTGCATAACCAAGCTACTGTTTATGCTAACTACATTATGGATTCAAACAAAACCTATAAGATATGAAAACACAATACAAAGAAGTTATTGACTTTTACAATAATTCAACACCCAAACAACACCAATATTTTTTACAATTAATATCACAAAACTTAATGCTTTTTAACGCTGAAACCAAAGAATGTTTTGAGTTTGATGAAGAATATTGTATAAATTTTAACGGCACACAACATCAAATAAATATCAAATGAGAAAGTGTAACAAATGTTCGACAATAATAGAACAGAAAGCGAAGCAGTTATTTTGTTATAATTGCAAAGGGTATAAGATGCCTTATGAAACTTATAAATTTTATTCACTAGCAAACCAATTCAAAAACAAATAATATGAATAAACAAGAATTAATAAAAGAAATAGAATTTATTATAGACGGAATGTCTTTAGGGGAGAATACTTTTAACATAATTAATAATATTAAAAAACTAATAGAAAATGAAAGTAAATAGAGTATATAAAACAGTACGCCCAATGCGAAAGTTTGGCAATTTAATAAGAGATATATTTATGCCAAAGCAATCTAATCATTTTTGGATTAGAGTAAAAGAAATTGCTGAAACGCAAGAAGAAAAAGAAGAGCAAATTTATGCCATAATAGAATTATTAAATAACAGAATAGATATAAAAATATGACACACTTAGAAGATTTAAACAGAATTGAAATCAGACATCTTAGAGATACTGTTAATATGTTTGAAAACCAAATCACACACCTTACAAAACTACTCAAGACAATAAGAGAAGAGAACGAAACTCTTAAAGCAAAGAATGAATTGCATAGGCAACAACTAGAATCAGAATACAGAAAAAGTAAAGTATGAGACATTATTTTATAAGAGAGTTAGCAGTGTTTAAATTTAAACGACTCAGGAAAGCTACAAAGAGAGCAAAGCTTTTAGTTGATGAAGATGATAATTTAATATGGGTGCCAAACTTTATGATAAGTAAATACTCATGGAATAAAGAAACTCAAGAGGTTAAGATATTAGTATCTCCAAAGTATCTTGTCTCTGTTCTTAACTTACCAATAGAGAAAAGTAAATTTAATAGATGAGAGTTCTAAAGTTTGAGATAAAAGAAGTAGGTCAAGAAGTTTATACTAAGCAATTCAATACGGATAGATCAATTCAATACACTATCCAGCAATACTCAAGGCATCGCCAAATTCAATACATGAATTTAATAGAGTAGATTATAAATTCAATACATAAATTTAATAGTTTGTTTTGTTTGCCCTCTGTAAATTTTACAGGGGGTTTTTTATTCGATAACCTGCAAAGCTAAAAACAAATAAAGCAGTAAAGCAAATTAATATTCTTATTTAGAATTAATATAAATTAATACTTATTAACGTTCTTTGTGAATTATTTTATATATTTGTCTTGTTATTGTGGTTGACTTAGTGAGCAAAGGTCAAAACGGCGTCAACAAAAGCAAAACAGCATTAATGCTATAAATTAAAAAAAGGTGTAAAAAAGTGGCACCTACTCGTAGACAAATCAAAACACTTATAATTTAAATTAAGAATTATGAATGAATTAAAATTAAACAAAATTGAAAAACTAGAAAATGGTTTTGTAGAAATTGCACACATTAACCTTAAAATTAAAGCTATTAATAATATTATAAATTATGATATTATTTCTACTGGTTCAATAATAAGGGTTAAAAGTAGTCATTTAACTGATGAATTAAGTATTTTATTAGAATGGTTAAAAAAACCTTCATCCAATAAGGATAATTCAAGAACTAACGAAAGCGAAATTTTAATGTTTGCCGTTGATATGTTTGAGGCAAATAATAAGTTAAATTATACTTTAAAAATATGAGAAAAATATTAAATATATTATCAAACATTTTTGCATTTGGTTTATTCGCCTTTGTTATTGGCGTTTGCCTTATCTTATTAATTAACCTATTTATATAATTATGAAAACAAAAAGAAAAAACGCATCTATAACCTTAAAAGATATGAAACCGATAAAATATAAAAATTTATT
>Ga0206124_10000599_pt1 | contig 29024 bp, 45 predicted proteins | sample Helgoland_Spring_3_FD_148671 | JGI IMG/M metagenome (GOLD analysis project Ga0206124, IMG submission 148671) | Pelagic subsurface seawater microbial communities from Kabeltonne, Helgoland, North Sea - Helgoland_Spring_Bloom_20160321_2 | ecosystem: Environmental > Aquatic > Marine > Epipelagic ... | reverse complement strand
GTTTAGGAGGAGCAAAAACGTTATTCGGAGTAATTAAAACAGGAATAGCCGCAACAGGGATTGGCGCTTTGTTAATTGCTTTTACTTCTTTAGCTACATTCTTTACTAAAACTAAAAAAGGAGCTGAGTTATTAGAAGTAGCGTTTGCAGGTGTTGGTGCTGCTATAAGTGTTATAGTTGATAGAGTATCAAAATTTGGAGGCGCTATTGTTAAGTTGTTTCAGGGTGACGCTAAAGGTGCGTTACAAGATGTTAAAGGAGCGTTTACAGGAATAGGAGAAGAAATCGCCAATGACACTAAACAAGCTGTTGCGCTTAAAAAAGCGTTTCAAGATTTAAGAGATAGTGAAAGAAACTTAAATGTAGAAACAGCACAAAGAAGGGCAGAAATAGAAGCGTTAAAATTAATAGCAGAAGACGTTACAAATTCAGAACAAGTAAGGCTAAAAGCTGCGCAAGACGCGTTTGCAATAGAAAATAAATTGTTAGCTGATAGAGTTGCTAATGCAGAAGAAGCTGTTAGAATACAAAAAGAGCAAAATGAGATAAACCAAAGTATGGATGAAGACTTGGACGCTCTAGCACAAAAAGAAATAGATTTAGCAAATATAAAAGCAGAATCTACTACTAAACAAATAGAACTTAACAATAAGATAAACTCAATACAAGCAGAAGCAGCAGCAAAAAGGTTAGCAGCATTAGATGAGTTAAAGGCAATAGATGCTGAAAGAATGGGAACTTTAACAGAGATGCCTTTGTTAGCTGAAGTTGAAGCGCAAGGGATAATACAAGCAAACAACAAGGTTTTAGACAACTTTTTAACCAACAACAAAATAAAGAAACGAGACGCAAAATTATTAGCTGACGCGCAGAAAGCAATGGCGTTAGAGGGACTTGCCTTAGTTTCAAAAATAGCAGGAGAGGGAAGCACAATAGGAAAAGCAGCAGCAGTAGCTTCTGCCACAATATCAGGGGTAGAAGGTGTTCAAAACGCATTTACAACAGCACAAAAATCACCAATAACAGCTCTTTTACCTGCTTATCCATTTATTCAAGCAGGGTTAGCAGGAGCTTTTTCCGCTGTACAAATACAAAAGATATTAAGCGGAAGTCCTGCGACAGGAGGAGGAGGAGGAGGAGCGTCAGCAGCAACACCACCTGCAACACCTGCACCACAAATGATGTCAGGAGCTTTTGATATATCAGGAGGAGTAGCGCCTGAAGCAGCTAAAGCTTATGTAGTTACAGATGAAATGACTAACAGCCAAAACCAACTAGCCAACATTAGAAGAAGGGCTACAATCTAAAATCAAATAAACTAACTTAAAATCTATTATATAATATGCCTTGCGAAAAATGTGAAAACGGAAAATACAAATGGGGAAAGACAGGAAGCTGTACTTACGACTCAGTAGCTGAATGTGAAGAAGCCAATAAAGACTATTACGAAGATATGAAAGTAACAAACATAGTAGAACTAGTAATTGCAGACGATTCAGAAGAACTAGCTATTGACGCTATTAGTTTAGTAACATCACCTGCAATAGAACAAGACTTTGTTTATTTTGGAAAAGAAAAGAATAACTTAACATTCGCTAAAGTAGATGAAGAAAAAAGAATGTTGGTTAGTCCTGCTCTTATTCCTAATAAGCAAATATTCAGACACAACCCTAATACAGATTCAGATTACTATGTTTATTTTAGTCCTGATACAGTTAGGAAAGCTTCTGAATTATATTTGAAACATAACAATCATCATAAAGCTACATACCAACACCAAGACAGAGTTTCAGGCGTTCTAACAGTTGAAAGTTGGATTAAGGAAGGTGATATGGATAAGTCTAAGTTATACGGCTACGATTTACCTAACGGCACTTGGTTCGTTAAAATGAGAATTGACAATGATGAGCTTTGGAATAAAATCAAAGAAGGAGAACTTAAAGGACTTTCAATTGAAGGGTACTTTACGGACAAGATGGAAAAGATGTCAGAAAAAGCTCCAACAAATGAAGAAATTCTTACAGCACTTAATGAAATAATTAAGGAAAATCAAACAAAAAAATAAATATTCTATTATATAACAAACAATTAACAATAATCAACTATGGATTTAAAAGAACAAATTTTAGTAGCTCTAGGACTTGACAAAGAAGAAACAATTAAGTTAGAGTGGCAAGCAAAATCAGAAGACGGAACTATTTTCGTTTCAACTGCTGAGGAATTAGAAGCAGGAGTAGACATTTCAGTATTGACTGAAGATGGAACTACAATTTTATTACCTGTTGGAACTTATAAGACTGACGCAGGAGTATCTTTCAGAGTAGAAGAAGAAGGTATTGTTGCTGAGGTTATTGAATCAGAAACTGAAGAAGTAGTTGAGGAAGAAGAATTAGCTGAAGAAGTTACTGAAGAATTAGAAGTTGAAGATGACGCTTTTGAAAGATTAGTACAAAGAGTACAAAACTTAGAGGACGCAATCGCAGACTTAAAAGAAGATAAAGTTGGAGGTGATGACGAAGTTGAAGAAATGTCAGAAGAAACAACTGAACCTTCTACAAATCCTAAGTCTATTAAAACTACAGAAGTAGTTGAGTTTTCAGCAGAAGATGAATTAACTAAGTTAAAAGAAGAAAACGAAAAACTAAAGACTGAGTTAGCAGCACAACCTGCTTCAGCACCTTTAGACACAAACAAGTTCAGTTCAGATAGAAAGCCAATGGCTAGAAAAGAATACAACAAACTATCTAAAAGAGAAAAGTTCTTACACGATTTAAACAAATAATAATTAATAAATAAAAAACAAAAATTATGGCATTTACTACAACAAGTAATTATGCAGGTAAAGCAGCAGGATTCTACATCTCAGCAGCTTTAAACCAAGCAAACTCACTAGAATACTTAACTATGATTGAAAACGTGAAATTTAAGAGTTCAATCCAAAAAATGGCAGGTTCATCTTTAGTAGCAGACGCTTCTTGCGACTTTACTGACGCAGGTACTTTAGCATTGACTGAAAATGTACTTACTCCAAAGAACTTGCAAATTAACCTAGATTTATGTAAAGCTACTTTACTTGATTCTTGGGAAGCGATGCAAATGAGAGCAGGAGCAGGCGCACCACCACCTGCATCTTTTGATGACTATGTAATCTCTTATATGGGAGAAATTATCGCTAATGGAGTTGAAGAATCAGTATGGTCAGGAGCAGCAGCTACAGGAGGACAATTTGAAGGGTTCTTAACAGCTACTACAGGAGCATTTGCAGTAGATGGTACAGTAAACACTTCAACTGCTTCAGCAGCTTATACAGCAGCTAACATTATTGCTAACTTACAAACTTTAACGGCTGATATGGCAACTGATATTTCAGCAGTATTGAGAAAAGATGACTTACATATTTATATGAGTCCTAAAACTTACGCTTTATATGTTTCAGCAGTATCTACTTTAGGATATGTAAACGCTTACAATATGAACGGAGACTATGCACCTGTATTTGAAGGGTACAAAATCGCTGTTTGTAACGGAATGCCAAACGACCAATTAGTAGCAGCAGAGAAGTCTAACTTATTTTTCGGTACAGATTTAATTTCTGACCAAACTGCAAATATCAAATTAATGGATATGTCTGCTTTGGATGGTTCTGATAATATGAGGTTAGTTGCTCGTTACTCAGGAGGTGTTCAGTTAGGTATCGGAGCTGATATCGTTCACCAATCATAATAAAATAAATAATACGGAAGGAGGGGGTAAAACCCTTCCTCCCTTAACCTAAAAAAAACAATAATATGGCTTGTACAGCACTAACAAAAGGTAGGGGACTTGACTGTAACAGAATCAGTGGAGGAATTAAGAATGTATATTTTGGTGTTTACGACCAATTTAGTCCACTTCCTGTTGTAGCTTCAGGAGAAGTAACGGATATTGAAATGGCTTCTAACACCCTGTATAGATATACTACACCATTAGGAGTAGCTAGTCTTTCAGAAACAATTACAGGAAGTAGAGAAAACGGAACAATTTTTTATACTCCTTCAATAACAGTAATTCTTAACAGACTTACAAAAGAAGACCAAAATCAAATAAAACTTTTAGGTCAAACTAAATTAATAGTATTTGCAGAGTTGAACGCAACTTTAGCGAATGGACACAATGTGATAGTTGCTTTAGGAGTAACAAACGGAATGGAACTTAACGCAGGTACTGAAGATAGTGGTGCTGCATTCGGTGACAGAAACGGTTACACTCTTACATTTGACGGTTTAGAAAATGAGCCGTTCCCAATGGTAGAAGATTACACTACAGCACCATTTGACAATACAGCGTTTACAATGGGAACAATAGTTACTTCTTAATCAGTATTCTTTTATATATTTCTTGAATGGGGTGGCTTAGTGGCTACCCTTTTCTATTAGTCTAGTGAAGGTGTTACAGCTTGTCTGTATATAGGAAACTAGCGTTCACTATGGGTTAAAGGGTACTTCGGTATCCTTTTTCTCTTACTAACCAAACAAATTCAACTTTTTTCTATTATATAATATGATACAAGCAATTACTGCAACAAACTTTACAGCATATATATCAACTGAAGACAATCGCATAAATACTTCTGTTGCTAAGACGCAGATAAGACACTTAGTAAAGTTCATAAACGATATGGATGGAAGTGTAGAGTACGCTTACCCTACTGAACAAATAAACAATAGATATACGCAAATGGGATTCACTTACAGAGCTGATTTGGAAGGTTTAGACTTATATGACGCTGAAGTTCATTTATTACCTGCGGGATATTGGAAGTATGAAGTTTACGAAGTAAGTTGGGTTGGAACAGTTACTTTAGATGAAAATCACGCACCTTCTACAGAAACTGAAGTGTTACACCCTGCTGCAAATGTTGGAATAGTACAAGGGTTAGTAACTAAAGGAAAAATGTATCTAGCAGAAAAAGACGGAACAGAACAAGTTCAATACACACAATACCCTGAAACTTCAGGAACTAATTATATATATTACGGACAATAAAATAAAAAAAAATGGCAATAGACAATGTACAACAATTATTAACAGAGCAACTAGGAAAAAATAGATGTGATGTAATATCAACAACAGCAATGACAAGCAAAGATTATTATGCAGTATTCTTTCCTGTAGAGAGCGTAGTAGCTTCAATAGTGGCTTCTAACGTACAAACAGGTACAGGTAGTGCAATAGCTAACCTGCACACAACTTTCGCAGCAGGAACGACTTTATTCTTAAATGTAACGGCTATCACTTTGACTAGTGGAGTTGCTATCTGTTACTATGACCAAGTAATATAATGAAGTTAGCACTAGGAATGTCTTTACCTTCTAGTAATAAAGGAGGATTAACACCTGTACAAAAGCAAGTAAATGACTTTAAGGTTAGGGTTGTTGCTGATGGAGGTGTATTTGAAGCTAAGGCTTGTTTAGAAGCACAATTAACAATTTTAAGTAATATACAATGAGTTTATTAGATGATGTAAGTATTGTAGTAACTCCTAATGGATATAAGGCAGGAGAATTGTATGCAGTTAAACCTAATAATGGAGACGCAGATATGGATGTTACTAGAGCAACTGATGCTACAAGAGTAGATGAGAATGGTTTAATTAAAAAACTTGGAGCAAACGTACCTCGTATAGACTACACAGGAGGAGGTTGTCCACATATATTAGCAGAGCCACAGAGGACTAATATTGTTACTTATAGTGAAACTTATGGTTCAGGTACTTTTTTTATTGGAACTTCAGGTTCTACGATTGACAATACAACAAACATTTCTCCAAGTGGAGATGCTAATGCAACACAATTAACGAGCACAGGTGCAGGTAAATTACAGTCAGGAGGATTAGGTTTAACTCAAAATACAGATTATGTACTTTCTTTTTATGCTAAAAATGTAGATGCTACGCTTGTTAATAGCAGGGTTTTAGGTCTAGGAGGTAGTGGAGGGACTAATTTAACATCAGTAGATTACACAAGTCAATTAAGTACTACGGAATGGACGAGAATTACACATACATTTAATACAGGTACAAATACTACAATTTATGTATATTTATCAAGTGCTTTAAATAGTGGAGGTACTATACAATTATGGGGAGCACAATTAGAAGAAGGCTCTTACGCAACATCATACATTCCAAAATCAGGAAGTACAGTTACAAGAAACCAAGACATCTTCACAAGAGATGGTATAGGTAGTTTGATTAATAGTACAGAAGGGGTTTTGTTTGTAGAGATGGCTGCTTTACAAACTACAAATACTAATACAGAGTATTTAGTTATGTCTGATGGGAGTTATGCTAATAACAGTATTATGTTTCAATTAAGAAGTGGGGCTAACCAATTAGCAGTTTGGGGATATAGTGGTGGTGTTTATCAAATTGCTGAAATAATTACTTTAACAGACATAACTGATTTTAATAAAATAGCAATTAAATGGAAAGTAAATGATTTTGAAGTTTTTATCAATGGTTCTTCAGTTTATTCTTTAGGTACATATACAGCACCAACAGGATTAGATAGAATAGAATTTTCAAGAAATGGCTCGTCTCTTTTCTACGGTAAAGTAAAACAACTACAAGTATATACCACAGCACTCTCAGATGACCAAATAAAGCAAATAACTCAGTAATATGAATATATATAAATTACAATACGAAACAAAAGCAGAGGGAGATGCTGACTTACTTGCTAAAGGTACTTACGAAGTAATAACTGAAGAAGGAGTTACTCAAGATGTTTACAGAAATGGTACACAGGCTATCGTGTATCTTGGTAAAATAGTAGAAGTACCTGCAACTTATGATAAAGATGGTAAAGAATTAACTCCTCCTATTTATTATGATGGAGTATTTTACGACCTAATGACTACAGAAGAATATGATTTTGGAATACACGAGTTATTTCCTGTAAATTGTGTACATTCGTTCTTAGGTTATGAAAAGAACGCAGAAGGTACAGATGTAGACCCTGATGAATTAATAATAGAATAAAATGGATAAAATACTTAGTATAAACTTAGAAACATCAACAGCTCCAATAGTACAAGAAGTAAGAGGACGTGATTACATAGAGTACGGAACGGAAGATTGGAAAAACCTCTATCCTCAGTTCTTGATTGACCTTTACTACAATTCTAGTACACACGCTGCAATTATCAATCAGACTGCTGAAATGATAGCAGGTGAAGACTTAGTATGTGAAGAAGATGATACTAATTTAGAAAGTTACGTTAAGCTTAAGAAGTTTCTAAGACACGCTAATTCTAACGAAAGTTTACACCAAGTAATTAAAAAAGTTGCTTTTGATTTTAAGCTTCAGGGAGGGTACGCAATACACGTTGTTTTTAATAGAGAAAGAACAGAAATCGTAGAGCTGTATCACGTACCTGTAGAGCGTGTAAGAGCAGGAAGACCAAATGCAATGGGTAAGGTTGATACTTACTATATAAGTGCTGATTGGGGAAACACTAGAACGAATAAACCCTATCCTGTACCTGCTTTTAATGTGAACGACAGGACTTCAGGAAGTCAGTTAATTTACTCAGGTTCGTACAGTCCTAATATGGACGTTTATTACACTCCTGACTACATAGCAGGTTGTAATTGGGCTTTAGTAGACCAAAAGGTAGCGGAGTTCCACCTTAACAATATAGAGAATGGATTCGCAGGCTCGTATTTTGTAAGTTTCGCTAATGGTATACCAACATCTGAGGAAAGAAGACAGATAGAACAAAGCTTAGTAGATAAATTTACAGGAGCTTCTAATAGTGGTAAATTTGTATTGACGTTCTCAGATGATAAGACAAGAGTACCTGAAATAACTCCTATTAGTGTTTCTGACGCAGACAAGCAATACCTAGCATTACAAGAACTTTTAGTTTCAAATATTTGTGCAGCACATAGAATTACATCTAAAACTTTAATGGGTATTGATACAGACAATGGTTTTTCAAGTAACGCAGATGAACTTATCAATGCAGCTAATTTTTATCAAAATACAGTAGTAAGAGGATTCCAATTAAATATACTAAATACTTTACAGACTATATTCTCTGTGAACAATATGGATTTACCTGTTGAGTTTGTTCAACTTAAACCAATTACAGTTCAATTTGATTCTAAGACTATTAGAGAAGTAATGACAGTTGATGAAATCAGAGCTGACTTAGGACTTGAACCTTTAGGAGATGAAGAAACAGTAGAACAAGATGTAAAACTATCTGAAGTTGAAAAATGTAATTGCTCAGAAAAAACAGAGCTAGATTCTTTTATTGAAGAATTTGGTGAGGATATTTCAGAAGATTGGGAATTGATAGAAGAAGAAGTAGTAGACGGAGAGCATCAAGACTTTGACTTTGAAAATGAGCTTAACAATATAGCTAATGACAAGACAGAATTAGCATCAACAGGAACTGCTAGACCTAATGCTAGAAGTAAGCAAGACGGAACAAATAAAGCAGACAATGAATTTTATAAGGTTAGATATGTTTACACTAAAGACAACTTCTTAAGCCAAGAAGGAAGTACTAGAGAATTTTGTAGTAAAATGATGTCAGCTAGGAAAGTTTACAGAAAAGAAGATATAATACAAATGGGTTCAAGAGCTGTAAATGCAGGTTGGGGACCTCGTGGTGCAGATACTTACTCAATTTGGCTTTACAAAGGAGGGGGAAATTGTCATCACTTTTGGTTAAGACAAATCTACAAAACATCTTTAAGAGGTGCTAAAAGTAACATCAAGCCAAGTGAAGCAATATCTTATACTAAAGCTTTGTCTGAAGGTTTTACATCTGAAAAGAATGACAACCTAGTAGCAAGACCACCAAAAAGAATGAAAAATAACGGATTTTTAGAACCAAGATAATTATGGCATACGTACTATTTATATCAGAAGCGAAATTAAAGGACTCTACAGCAATCAATTTGAATGTTGATGTTGAGCTATTACTTCCTTATGTTCGTCAAGCACAGAAGCTCTATGTAGAAACTAAGCTAGGTACTGACTTGAATCAAAAGCTTAAAGACTTAATTGTAGCAGGAACAGTAGGAAACGCAGGAAACGAAGCTTACGCTACTTTACTAAATGACTACATAGGTGATATGTTACCGAATTGGGCGTTCTATCATTTTATCCCTTTTTTAAGATTTAAGATTGAGAACGGCAATATTTACTCTAAGACTTCAGAAACAGGAACTGCTTTAAGTACAGAAGAAAGCCAACACCTAAGAGAAGAAGTAAGAAATACAGCTGAATACTACACAGAGAGAATGATTGACTACATTTGCAATAATAATTCTAGTTTCCCTGAATACTCTACAAATACAGGTGCAGATGTGAACCCTGATAGAAACGCTTACTATAATGGAATGAACCTTGAAAGACCAACACCACAAGGAACAAAACTTACTTTAAGAAACTTTCTAAATTCATCTGATTAATGAAGAAACACTATAAACCTAAACAAAAGAATATAACTAAATTAAAATCGTACTTAAATGCCGATAAGAAAAACAATACAGGAAGTGTCCGAAGTAGCAGTAGTAAACGGAACTGTCCTAAGCGTAACAACATTTAGCAATTTAGAACTAGCTTTAAAGATTCTTCTTTTAGTTGTATCAATAGCTTATACAATTGACAAGTGGAGATTAAGTAGAAAAAGAAATGAGAATAATTAAATGGCTAAAATCACTAATAACACTTATAATGGCGTTAAAAGAAAAAGGAAGGGGGTACACTCCAAAAACGCAAGTAAAGGCGGGAGAGGCTTTAAAAAAGCTTACAGAGGTCAAGGTCGTTAATCTTTTAATCATTAGAGATACATTTACGGAAAATTCTACAATAGGAGAGCTTTTTATAAATGGTGAAAGGTTTTGTGATACCTTAGAGAACCCCTATATAAATAATCAAAGAAATATATCCTGTATTCCTGAAGGGAGGTACAAAGTAAGGTTAAGACTACCAAGAGAATCAGCTACTAGAGATTACTTACACTTATTAGTTCAGGATGTGCCAAACAGGGATTATATCTTATTCCATATAGGAAATACAGCTAAAGATACAAGCGGTTGTATTCTAGTAGGACAAGGAAGTGAACAGGACGTTGTTTATAACTCACGCTTAGCTATGGACTTAGTTATCAAAGAAATACTTAATTTAGGCGGCGAAAACATTAATTTAATAATCAAAAATAAATAATTATGAAAAAGTTTTTTCAAAAGTACCTTATCGGACAGATGTTAAAGTCAAAGAAGTTTTGGTATGCAATCAGTTCAGTAGTAGTTCCTGCTATTGTAACATTCTTAGGAGTTGATGAAGCAACAGCTACAGAGTTGTATCACGCAATCTTAGTTCTTATTGTAGGTCAAGGAATCGCTGACGTAGCTAAGAAATAGTTTGTCTAAACAAGGAAAAAGACTAAGACTTTCCCCTGAAGAAGTTGAGTTAATCAATGAATCTAGGGGGAAAGACTTGTCCAATATTAACGGCAATACTGCTTTAGATTTACACCTTAAAGATAGAGGTATAGATAAAAAAGATATTGTAAGCGTTAAGCATTGGCAAAATATGTCAGGTGAATTACGCTTTTCAATAGTTACAAAAGAACAATACGGAACTGATAAGCTAGATTTACTTGAAGATATTCAAAATCTAATTGAAAACTACTCCCCTAAATATCCAAAAATTAAAAGAGTAAAGGGTGAACACTTGTTAGTAATAAACCCTGCTGATATACATATAGGGAAACTTGCAGTAGCTTTAGAAACAGGTGATGACTATAATACTGAGATAGCTTACAATAGAGTCTTAGAAGGCGTTACAGGACTTATTAGCAAAGCTAAGGGGTTTAGTATAGATAGAGTATTATTTTGTGTAGGTAATGACGTATTACATATAGACAATGTATATAATACAACTACAGCAGGAACACCACAAGACGCTGACGGTAAATGGTGGCAACACTTTGAAGTAGCTTTAAAACTATATGTTAAATGTGTTGAGATACTAAGACAAGTTGCTCCTGTTGATGTAGTACATTCAATGTCTAATCACGATTATCAAAGCGGATTTCATTTAGCACACTCTTTAAAGTCTTGGTTCAGAAATACTAAAGATGTTACTTTTGATATATCTGTAGCACATAGGAAGTATTATAAGTATGGTTCTAATCTAATAGGACTTGAACACGGTGATGGTGCTAAAATGGATAAGCTACCTATGTTAATGGCAAACGAAAAACCGCAAGAATGGGCGGAAACTAAATACAGATATTGGTATTTACATCACTTACATCATAAAGTTAAGCATAGATGGTTAGACGGCAAAGACTTTATAGGTGTAACAGTTGAGTATATGCGTAGTCCTTCAGGAACTGATAGTTGGCACAATAGAAAAGGTTTTTGTGGCGTACAAAAAGCAGTAGAAGGCTTCATACATTCCAAAGAATCAGGGCAAATAGCAAGACTCGTTCACTATTTTTAAACCCTTTTAACCCCTTTTTCAATCTTTATTTAAATTTATTTTAGTATCATTTACTAGATAAGGAATAACTATTTTTAAACTATTCTGTTAAAAAGTTAGTTTAAAACTTTGTTAATTAAAAAAAGGTTTTATCTTTGAACCATCAAAATTAAATTAATTAAAAAGAAAAAGAAAATGAAAAAGATATTAGAAATACTATTCGGAATGGCAGCACTTTATAGCTGCTTATATGTACTACTTGCGTCTATTACGCTTTTAGAACTTTTTTTAGGACTAAGATAATGAAATTCAAATTAAAAGACGCAAACACTAAGCAGGAAGCTATTTTAAGCTTGTTAGACGTACAAACTAATAAACCTGAGTTATTGCCTAACAATACGGCTTTAACTGAGCAAGGGCTTAATCTATTGTCTTTTCAATTGGTTAGAGATTTATATGTAAAAGTAAAAGATACTTATTACAATTCACTTGACTTTAATAACAAATTTTAAGATGACAATACAAGACGCAAACTATTTAGAATACTCAACTTATGTTGATTACAGCGAACCTAAAATATCTTTTATTACAGGTGAGTTAATAGACGATAAAAAAGTAATAGCTGAAGAATGGTTGTTAAAACCTGACTTCATTCCTGCACAAGTAAATAAGGTAGGTGGCTTTGAAAATAACGACTTACAATTTAACAGCCGTTCAGTTGTAGTTGTAGCAACAAGGTTACAGAACTACAATAAGTTTAAGGAAATGCTTAAGAAATACGCTTGGCAAACTTCAGGAGAATGGGAGGTAGATATGAAACCTGAATGGTTAAAGCTTTACAAAGAAAATAACAATACACCTTTGATAATCAATTTAATTTAGTATTTTTAACAAAATTATAAACAGGCAAAAATCCTAGCCACTAACATAGGTAGAAATATATGAAAACAGAAGAAAAGCAGGATTATTTAATAGCTATACAAAGCGAATTAAAAGCTCCTAAGAAACAATTTAACAGTTTTGGTAAGTATAATTACAGAAGTGCTGAAGACATTTTAGAAGCTGTTAAACCATTACTAAAGAAGTACAATTGCTATTTAACTATTACAGAAACTACAAAGGAGATTGCAGGGTATTTAGTTTTAAACTCTAAAGTATCAATTTCAGATGGAGAAACTAATATATCAGTAGAAGCTCAAGCAGGTATTAATCCTGAACGAAAAGGAATGGATATTGCACAGAGTTTTGGTAGTAGTAGTTCTTACGCTAAGAAGTATGCTTTAGGTAATTTATTTTTATTAGATGATACTAAAGACGCTGATAGTAATAAAGTAAATGAACCTATTGCTAAATCTAAACTTACAATGACTACAGATATTTACAATTCAATGTTAGAAGCAATCAATATAGGGAAAGGTAATATAGTCTATGAAAAGATGAATAACTACAAAATGACAAATAAGCAATCAGAAAAACTTTCTGAAATGATAACAAATACACGAATTAAACAATAATTAATAAAGACCTGCAAAAACAGGCACAATAAAAATGGAAGTAACAGGAAAATTAGTAAAAAAGTTAGCTGCTGAATCAGGAGTTAGCAAATCATCAGGAAAAGAGTGGAAGAAACAATCTATCGTAATTGATACAGGTGGAGAATTTAAAAATGAAGTCTGTATTAGTGCCTTCGGGGATAAGATTGATTCAATGAACAAGCTAGAAATAGGAATGGATGTATCAGTTCTTTGTAATGTTTATTCAAGAGAATATAACGGAAGATACTTTCATAATATAGACGGCTACTTCTTTTCCAAGAAAAGTAACGAACAACCTAAAGCAGTAGCAGGTTCAGAAGAAGATTTACCTTTCTAAGATGACTACTGAAGATAATTTTAAAGTCCTTTGCGACCTCACTACAAATGTATTGGGGTTGCCTAAAGGCTCGTTAGGTGAAAAGACAAGGAAACAAGATATACAGGTAGCTAGAACTGTTGCTAGTGTTATTGCAAGAAAAGAAGAAAATATACATCAGACTGTGATAGCTAAAGTTATCAATAGAGATAGGTCTTTGATTTACCACTACGAAAAAATGCATAAGAGTAATTACGCAACTTGGGGAAAATATAGAAATGTATTCAATAAAGTTTACACCGCTTATAAAGATGTTAGCGAAGCAAAGAAGACTTTCTTAGACTCAGACTTCCTTAAGAGCCACCTGTTGAAGAATGGGGTTAAGGAAAGCAAACCGCAAGTATTGCTACAGGTAACAAGTGGACAAGCTTTGTGTATAATAAAAACTTCTTACTTTGACTTCTCTAATCAATTAGAAAATATTAAAATTGCAATGTCAAATTATAACTATTCATCAAAAATATTATGAAACACTTATTAAGCAGTTCAGCATTCTTAATAGTAAACAAGCAATTAGCGAAGCAGGTAGGGTTGAAGGGTGCAATTCTGCTTGCTGACCTAATTAGCAAAGAAGAATACTTTATAGCCAATGGAATGACTGATGGTTGGTTTTTTAATACTGAAGCTAATATAGAGCGAGATACTACACTAACTTCATATCAGCAAAGAAAGTGTCTTAAAACGCTTAAAAAGTACCAAATAATAGAAACTAAGCGTAAAGGAATACCTGCCAAGCAATACTTCAAGATAAATGAAGCTAACTTATTGAATATCTTAAGTTGTGAAGAAACTGAACAACTAGTTGTTAAGAAACTTAAGGACTTGTCAGAAACAAACTTAAGGACTATTAATAAGAATAAAGAAATAAGAATAACTAATAATACTATATCTAATAGGCGTGATGAATTTGTCTTTGAGGTTTTGTCTTTTGATTATGATGAAAGTATTTTAAATGGATTTATTGACTATTGGACAGAACCTAATAAGTCTAATACAAAAATGAAATACGAATTAAACAAAACTTGGAGTACAAAGCTCAGATTAAAGACTTGGGCAACTAATCAAAAGAAATGGGATAAACCTAAGTCAAATACAAAAACAATGTCTAAGTTAGACGCTCAAATTAATGAATGGCAAAAAGCAAAAGAATTATTATAAATTAAAAAAAAATTATGAAAGAATTTGAATACAATGATAAAATTATAGAAGATTTAGGATTAACTGAAATGCAGGTTTTAAATATAATATCAATATGGTATGTTAATGGTATGATGCCTGATATAATTCAAAATGAAGACGGGTGGGAATTAGATGAATTAGTTGATAATAGGTTTTGGCAATTATTTGAAGAAGAAAAATTAATAAAAGATTCTCTTTGGATTACACGAAATTAAATATGAAACCACTAAAACAAGAAAACCTAAAAGAGCTGACTGAAAAAGTCCTAGACTTAGTTGCAAAGACTTCAGTTGAAATAGGACACAGGTCAGACGCTCAGACCTTAGCAAGTCTAAGTAAGATATTTGCTGAAGATTTAATACAAGAAAAGCGTTTTGGAAATATGACCTTTAACCAAGTTCAAGACGCTTTTAGACAGGGTAAAAGATTTGGAAAGGACGAACCCTTTTTAAATATCAGAACCTTTTACAAGTGGGTGTACGCTCAGAAGAAGTTAGTAGATAACGCTTACTATCAAGTTCACGAATTAGGGCAACCAAAGGAACAGACCTTATGGTATCAAGAACCAATAAAACTATTAAGATGAAGATACTAAATTTATATGCAGGAATTGGTGGTAATAGAAAGCTTTGGGGAAATGACCATAAAATTACAGCAGTTGAATTTAATGAAAAGATAGCTGATAAGTATAGGCAATTATATCCTAACGACAATGTAATAGTAGCTGACGCACACGAATATCTTTTAGACCATTATAAAGAATTTGATTTTATATGGACATCACCACCTTGTCAATCACATAGCACAACAAATTATTTTACACAGCATATAAGAAAAAGACCTGTTTACCCTTCAATGAAGTTATATGAAGAAATAATATTTTTGGACAATTTTTATAAAGGTAAGTATTGTGTAGAAAATGTAGTTAGTTACTATGAACCTTTAATAAAGCCGACTAAGATAGGAAGACATTACTTATGGTCTAATTTTAATATACCTTTAATTAATCAGCCAAAAGATGATGTAGGTTCTATGGAGCCAAAATATGGAAATAAAGCTTGTAAAAAACCTTTAGAAGAAAGAAACGCAGTCAATTCTGAATTAGGATTACATATACTACAACAAGCGTTAGGTATTATAATAGAAAATAAAGTTGAACAAAACAAACTATTCTAAGATGAAATTTGAACGCAAAGCACATAGAGAAAGACAGAACAAAGCTTTAACTCAGTTTTGTAATCACTTTGGATTGACTTATGGTTCACATCAGGAATACGCTCACATTGACGCAGTTCTTTACGATAAGGGGAAGATAACAGGATTTGCAGAAGTAAAGGGAGTTCATAAGAATATAGAAGATGGACAAGATGTTATTGTTGCTATGCGTAAAATAGTAAGAGCTCAACAGCTTCAGGTAAGTAGTGGAAAACCTGTTGCTATTATTTGGGCGTTTAACAATGCTATTGTCTATGAAAGAATAAACAACTTAAAAGGAATCTTTTATTATGGAGGAAGAAAAGTAAGAGAAGGAAGCACGTTTGACCAAGAACAAATCGTTAAAGTATTAATTAAAAACTTAATAAGAATTGAAGAAGACAGTCAGTAAATTAAAAAAGGAGCTTGATAAGTGGTTCAGTCTTTACATAAGACTTAGAGAAGCTAACGAATATGGAATGTGCCAATGCTTTACTTGTGGAGTAGTCAGGCATTACAAAGATGGTATGCAGAACGGACACTTTCAGTCTAGGAAACACTTGTCTACAAGATTTTCAGAAGATGGAAATTGTGAGGTACAGTGTGTAAAATGCAATGTTTACGCTTGGGGTGAACAGTACAAGTTCGCATTAGCTATAGATGCAAAGTATGGAGAAGGTAGGGCTCAGGAACTACAATTTTTAGCTCGTACAACTTTAAAGATTTCTAGGGTTGAATATGAAGAAAAGATAAGTTATTACAAATCCATTGTTAATAAGTTAAAAAAAGAAAAAGGAATTGAATAATTTTTTTAATATCTTTGGCGTATGACAGAACCGATATACGCAAGTGCAGAACACAGAGCAATAATTGAAGCCTATTTAGAAATGTGTATGGAGTTTACTAAAGAGCTATCAACCAAAAGCAGGTACGAAGGTTACTTAGAAGTGTTAGAAATAATTATTGAATATCATAACGGCTACGGAACAGGGCTTAAAGAAAATAACTATTGGGATAAAATGATGATAATACCGATAAACGTTTCAGTAGCTACTAACGGATTCTTTGCAGGAATAGAAACTAAAGGTAATAGAGCGTATATAAGGTCTTACAAACTAATACTAGACGAAATAGTTCAACAGGTTGCAGACAAGATAGATAAAATGGAAGTTGTAAATGACTGATATATATTTAGAAATATCAAAGCTATCAGGTAAGTTCAGGACTATGGCTTATGGTCTTTCTAATGATAAGAACGAAGTAAATGACGCAGTACAAGAGTTAATGATATACTTTTTACAAATGAATCCTGAAACACTTAAAGCTATTTATGATAAGGACGGAATAGACGGAGTAACAAGATACGGAGCAGTAGCGTTAAGACGAGCTTTAACAAGTCCTAGAAGTAATTACTATTATAAATATAAAAAGTACTATACTAATTTAATAGGGGTGTATATGAACAACACAAATATAGCTCAAAATAATTTCCATAAAAGTATATACAACTTACCTTTAATTGAAGAACAAGATTTACAATGGGAAAAGCTAGAAAAGATTGATGAAGCTTTAGAGAGTTTTACTTGGTATGATAGGAAGATATTTGAATTATATTATTCTGAAGGAAACACTTTAGATAGTTTAGCAAAGAAGACAGGAATAAGCAGAAATAGTTTATTCACGACAATAGACAAAGTAAGAGTGCAGCTAAAAGAAATGCTAAATGAATAAGTTCTTTGTAACTAACGAAGTCTATGAAGACAGGATAGCAATATGTAAGGGTTGTGTCTATTACTTCAAGCCAACAGGAACTTGTAAAGACTGCGGTTGCTTTATGAAAATAAAGGCAAGACTCGCTCCAATGGAATGTAGTCAGAAGAAATGGGAGAAGACAAAAGAAGTAGAAGCTCCTGAAAGTTTACCACAGGAAATAGTAGATGAGATTTTAGATATGTGGAAAGACTTGAAAACAGGTAGAGCAAAGAACCAAGCAGCTAAAAAGAGAATGATTGAAACTTATAATACAATATACAATACTAATTATGGTGTAAGAACTAATTGCGGTTCTTGTATCTCAACTTGCTTTGATGGAATAAAAAAAATATATAAAGAATACTCTAAGGACTAATACTAATAAATATAGGGTAAGACCTACAAAAGCGTTTATTTTACCTAGAGTAGTAGAGGGGGGGTGTGGTTACCTCCCCAATACAATAAACCGAATAGAAATGTTAATCGGCTCAACTAAAACAATAGATATGGAAAGAACATACAAGACAATAAAAAGTGTATTAAAACATCACATCAAAACAGGAGTGAAAAGTCTTTGGACTTGGAAGGACGATAACTTCACAATGATATATGAAAATTATAGTGGTGACGACAGGATTTATACAAGCAACCAACTATTAAAAATACTAAGCAAATGATACTACAACTATTAGCATACTTTTCCTTATTTGTAATTTTTGTAATTACAATTTTAAGTATAATAGAAGGCAAGATAAGAGCCAAAAGAAATAACAAGATAAAATACAGAATTGACAAGGTAGAAACACTAACAGGAGGACTAGAAAACGATAGGATAAATGAAAGACAATAGAATACCAAGCTACTACAAAGGAATCAGATACGGCTATGAAGCTCGTAAGGTCATAGAGGACTTTGAACTTAGCTACAATACAGGAACAGCCGTTACTTACTTGCTCAGAGCAGAAAGGAAACACGCTAGTCCTATTGAGTGCATACAGAAAGCAATCAATCACTTAGAATTTGAACTTGATAAACTAAAGAAATGACTCTATACTTTTGCGAATGTGGAAAAACTATGGAAATAGGAAAGGCTACAATAGTTAACAGAGATGGCAAATGGGTAACTAAGGAAGCACTCTGTGAGTGTGGTAAATATATGGACAGCAAACCAACTGAAGGAATGCCAAGTCTAAAAAGAACTGAACCTACTCTAAGTATGAAAAGAGATAAGCTTTGGGAAGGAGCAACAGAAAAGATAAGAAGTAAAGCAACTGAATAGTGAAGTTTGTAATAAAAGACAAAAGAGATAAGCAAAGTCTATTTAGTTATCTAAAGGAATTAGAGAACGACTACATAGTAAGTGTAAAGAAACAAAGAAACACAAGAAGCAATATGCAGAACAGTTACTATTGGAAATGTATCGTACAAGGACTAGCAGAAGAACTAGGATATTTCCCAAATGAAATGCACGATGTACTAAGAGCTAAGTTCTTATCAGAATATGAAATGATAAGTATTAATGATAACCAAATAGCAATAAATAAAATAGGAAGTACAACAGCTTTAAACACTAAAGCGTTTGAAGTATATACAGAACAAATAAGAGTATGGGCTTTAACTGACTTAGGAATAAGGCTTATGCTTCCAAATGAATACGAATGAATATAACAAACGAATGTAATATGGAGTTAATGTCAAGGTATGAAGATAACTACTTTGACCTTGCAATAGTTGACCCTCCTTATGGGATTGGTGAAAGCTCAAATAATAACAAAAGCCGTTCTAAACTTGGCAAATCAAAAGATTACGGAAATAAAAAATGGGATGATAACGCACCAAATAAAGAATACTTTACAGAACTAAAAAGAATTAGTAAAAATGTAATAATTTGGGGTGCTAATCATTTCATTGAAAACATACCAAATGCAAATAGTAGTTGTTGGATTGTATGGAATAAAGAAAATGGAAAAAATGATTTTGCAGACTGTGAACTCGCTTATTGTAGTTTTAAAAGTGCTGTAAGAAAAATAGATTTAAGATGGCACGGAATGTTACAGCACGATATGAAAAACAAAGAGATAAGAATACACCCAACGCAAAAACCTGTAAAACTTTACGAGTGGCTACTAATGAATTACGCAAAGGAGGGAGATAAGATACTAGATACTCACTTAGGTAGTGGAAGTATTGCTATTGCTTGTCATAATCTTAAATATGATTTAACTGCTTGTGAATTAGATAAAGAGTATTATGAAGCAGCAATGAAAAGAATAACTAAACATAAGCAGCAATTAACTATGTTTTAAATAAATAACAATTATTTCTATTATATAATACAACTTGATTAATCAAATTATTTCAAAATGGAACACGGAGGAAAAAGAGTAGGTGCAGGACGCAAAGGTAAAGCTGAAGAACAAAAGCTAATAGAGAACTTAACACCAATGAGTAGTATTGCATTGGAGTCATTACAAAAGGGCTTAGAAAAGAAAGAGCAATGGGCGGTAAAGTTATTCTTTGAATACTTCTATGGCAAACCACAACAAAGAGTAGATGTTACAACAAATGATGAAAGTCTTAATGTACCACTAATAAACTTTATAAGCTCTGAATCTTAGCGACAAATATACAGCACTATTTAAGTCTGAAGCTAGATACTTTATTATAACAGGTGGTAGGGGTTCAGGAAAGTCTTTCGCAGTTACAGTCTTTCTAACACTCTTAACTATGTCTAGGAATATAAGAGTCCTATTCACTCGTTATACAATGGTATCAGCTCACTTATCAATTATTCCTGAGTTCTTAGAGAAGATAGGGCTACTAGGATATGAAAACACCTTTAGCGTAAATAAAGCTGAGGTAGTCAATTTAGGAAACAAATCAGACATATTATTTAGAGGTATTAAGACATCAGCAGGAAACCAAACAGCTAGTCTAAAGTCATTACAAGGAATAAGTACTTGGGTACTTGATGAAGCAGAAGAACTTATTGATGAAAATATCTTTGATACTATTGACTTAAGTATAAGGGAAAAGAAAGTACAAAATAGAATCATATTAGTTTTGAACCCTGTAACTAAGGAACATTGGATATACAAAAGGTTCTTTGAAGAAAAAGGAGTACAAGCAGGTTTTAACGGCATTAAAGACAATGTATGCTATATCCATAGTACATACCTAGACAATAAAGATAATCTATCACAGAGCTTCCTAGAGCGTATTAAGAGTATAAAGCATAGGAACTTTAAAAAGTATCAGCATAAAATACTTGGAGGGTGGTTAGACAAAGCAGAAGGAGTAGTTTTTGAGAATTGGAGTATAGGAGAATTTAATCCTGATGGCTTACAAACTTCTTGCGGTATGGACTTTGGTTTTAGTGTAGACCCTGACTCATTGACTGAAGTAGCTATTGATAAAAAACATAAGAAGATATACTTGAAAGAACATCTTTACAGGAATGGGTTAAAATCACAAGAACTAGCTAAGATAATACTAGAAAAAGTAGACAACAAACTTATCATTGCAGACTCAGCAGAACCAAGACTAATAGCAGACCTTAGACATTTAGGAGTAAACATAAAACCTGTAAAGAAAGGAACTATTGAAAGTGGTATAACTCGTATGCAAGATTATCAATTAATTGTAACTCCTGAATCTATAAACATAGCTAAAGAGCTAAACAATTACGCTTATCAAGATAAAGGTTCAAAATTATATATAGATTCATTTAACCACGCAATAGACGGCATAAGGTACAATGTAATTTACCACCTAGATAATCCAAACGCAGGAAAGTATTACGTACAGTAAACTAAATTCTAACTTTTTCTATTATATATTGTATGGAAATCAAAATCAAAAAGAAGGGTAAAGTAAAAGAGTTCAAGCTAATTAATAGTTGGGAAGATGTAACGCTTGAGAAGTGGTTGCAACTGATTGACTTTGAAACAGGTACAAAGACTGAAGAAGCTACTGAAACAATAGCAGCATTATCTAACATTCCTAAGCAGTTAGTAAAGGAGTTAGCATTGTCAGATGTAGCTGTTATAATGAGTAGGATAGCAGAGCTACAACAAGAGCAAGATACAAAGCTAAAAAGGATAATAGAGATAAACGGAATTGAGTACGGATTTCATCCTGATTTAGATTCTATAAGTTTAGGAGAATACGCAGATATAGAGCAATTCATCAAGAACGGAATAGAAAAGAACCTACCTGAATTAATGGCTGTTCTGTATAGACCTGTAAAAGAAAAGAAGAATGATATATATATTATTGACGCTTATGATGGTGATATTCGGCTCAGGACGGAAGAAATGAAACAGATGTCAGCTCAGCAAGTGCAAAGTGCATTGGTTTTTTTTTACACTTTAGGGAAGGAGTTGTCCGAGATTTTGCCATTGTATTTGATGGAGCGGCTGAAGGAAACGAAGACGCAATAGCTTCAGAATCCTTTGCAGAGAAATGGGGATGGTTTGGAGTGATGTACAGATTGACAAATGGAGAGATAGTAAACTTAGAACGAATAACAAGATTAAGTCTATTAGAGTGTTTAACTTGGCTTAGTTATGAAACAGATTTAAACTCGCAAAATAAAGTAAAGAGAAATGGTAAACAATAAGACATACAATAATGTAGTAAACACCTTACTAAGATTAGGTGAATACCACGAACAAATAAGCACAACTTCAGTAGGAGATATTTTTGACATAGATTTGTCTAAGGTGAATAAATTTCCGTTGCTTCATATAAACCCTGTAAACGTATCAACAGGAGATAGTCAGCTTACTTACAACTTTCAAATCTTTATTATGGATATGGTAAGCGAAAAAGAAGATTGGGCTAAGAACAATGCTTCAGCTAACTTCCCTAAGCTTTATAAGACTTTAAGCAATGAGCAAGATGTATTTAACGAAGTGCTACAAATCTGTACTGACTTTATAGGAATGCTTAGACACTCAGAGCAACAATCGTTACAAGGAACAAACGATATAAACGCTCCTATATACTTTACACAAGACCAATTCACAATAGAGCCGTTTCAAGAAAGGTTTGATAACTTATGTTGTGGATGGGTATTTAATATTGGAGTCTTAGTTCAGAACGACTTCTCAACTTGTACAATACCTGTAACTTCTGAAGGAGCAGGGTACTAATGTTTAAAATAAGAATAGGAAAACTAACAATACAATTATTACCACCAAAAATAACTTACAAATTTTAATATGGCAACACTAACAACAACAATCACCGAAAGCGTTACAATCAATGGAGCGTTAAGAGGTTCATCAAACACTTTAACTGTAACAGACATTGTAGATACTTTTGAAAGAGTAGTTACTTGTCCTAACGCAGCAACTACAACAATAGCTACATTTTCTAGCAATGTATACGACAGTGCAGGAGCAATAGACGCTGAGAATGTAAGATACATAAGAGTATCAAATCTATCAACTACTGCTGATATTGAAATAGGTGTAGCAGGAGCTGCTTCAAACTATTCCATGTTGATACCTGCGGGAAACTCGCATATCATTTCAAGAGCTGACAATGTTATGTTGGCAGAAGCTGACGCAGTTCCTACTTATGGTTCTTTAGCTGATATAACAAAATTAGAGGTAAGACCAACAGCTTCAACAGATGTAAATGTAGAAATATTTGTAGCTACTGTTTAATGGATACAGCTAATATAGAAAGGTATTTAAACAGCTTTGGAAAACAGGTTGTTAATCGTTCTAAGGGTAACTTGCAAAAAGCAGGTAAAGGTGGAAAGTTAGAAGAATCCATTAGCTTTAAAGTTATCAAAGAAGGAGAGAATTACACAGTACAATTCTATATGTCTTACTATGGTCAGTTTGTAGACAAAGGGGTTTCAGGAACACAAAAGAAAAGAACCTTTAAAGACTACAAAAGCAAAGTAATAAAAAGTCCTTATAGTTATAAAAATTCTAAAGGGCATTCACAACCACCAAGTAAAGCTTTAGATGGTTGGGCTGTAAAGAAAGGAATAGCACTAAGAGATGCTAAGGGAAGATTTATGAAAAGAAAGACTTTAACATTCTTATTAGCTAGAAGTATTGGTAGAAACGGAATACAAGGAATTAGCTTTTTCCAAAAACCTTTAGGGTTAGGTCTTAAGCAGTTTGGTAAAGAAATGTTAGGAGCAGTCAAAGAAGATATAATTAATAGTTTAACAACAGTAAAATAAATGGCAACACAAATAGAACAACACCCTTTATACGATACACTTCCTGTAGGTCAGGAGGTAATATTTACAGTATCTAATTCAGCTATTGTACCAACAGAAACAAGAGTAAAATTTATTGCTGAAGTTCATATAAGCGACACAGCTATTAATCTTTCTACTTCTACTCCTGTAGGTACATTTAAGACTACTCCCAATAACGCAGGGGTTGGTATATTTGACTTCAGACCTATTATTGAAAGCTTTGTAAGTGCTGATAATATAGCAGGAGATGGAAGTCCTTACAAGATACACACTTCTTCAGCTGCACAACAATTTCCGTTACATATAATAAACAAGTTTTCTACTAATACAAATTCAGTAAGGTACTTAGCAATAGTATTTAAAACAGAATACTTAGACACGACAGTAACACCAAACACTATAACAGATGACGGAACGCAAGATAACTCAGATGAATACACGCTATTCAATGGGTATTTAAAGCACAATGACAGACTTAAAATTGGTTACCCTAACAACTTTGGTTATAATGTAGATAAGTTTGAATTAGCTCCTGTTTCTCTTGCTCAATTTTTAAGCAATGCACCAACTACTCAATACGCTAATAAAGAAGATTACGGAACTCTTTCATTACTGACTAACTCAAGTGCTTTAAGTTATGTGAAGTTCACATTCACAGAATATGACGGAACAGTAACAACTTTAGATGTAGACAATACTGACGCTAACGGAGGGTTTACTGCTTATTCATCAGACGCTAAGAATCAAATATTATTCATTGGATGTTTCCCTGCTAACTTAAGAAATTACAATACAGCATTTGAAGCACTAATAACAGCAGGAACTTTATCACATTACACAGTAGCAGCTTATAATGTATCTGATGTTATAATAAGTGAAACAGTAACTATCAATCTAAATTGTCCTACTCTTAAAGGTTATGAACCTATCAGACTTTGTTGGTTGAATCAATGGGGTGCTTGGGATTACTATACTTTCAAAATGAAGTCTACTAAAATGATTTCAACTAAAGGAAGTACATATCAGCAATTAGGAGGTTCTTGGAACGAAAGTTTATACACTCCTTATGGTTACAAGGGAGGAAAGAAAGCATTTAGAGTAAACGCTACTGAAAAGATAACAATGAACACAGACTTTGTTAATGAATCAGAATCAGAATGGTTTGAGGAGCTTATAAATAGTCCTGAAGTATATTTAGTGAACAATTATATTTCAGAAAGTTCTGTAGCACAATTACAAATATTATCACCAAGTCTTTACATAAACCCTGTAAGACTAACAACTTCAAGTTATACTAAAAAGACTGTAGCAAATGATAAATTAATGCAATACACTTTTGAAGTAGAAAAGAGTAAGAACTTAAGAACTCAATCAATATAATGAGCGTACAACTTATAATATATCCACAAAGTTATGAAGGGACTCATAACGCTATTTCAGGAACACCTAGTGAATTTGTTGTTGATGGAATAAACTTTAACACTATAAATACTTCCACGCAGTATGTAGCCTCTGCTCCTTTTCCACAGAATGCAATAAACTTTTACGCTCCCACACTTCCTTTAAACAATTGGGATAGATATAATAGTTTAGGGGGTGGTATTGTAAGTGAAACTTCAGGTGATATTGTGTTTTCAGGAGGTACTTCAGGAAATGAAGATTGTGGTATAATTCAAAAGCTATCTAATTTAACAATAGGAATAGATTATACAGTAAGTGTTGATATTGCCTTAGTTTCTGCAACTGCTGACTTATTTGTAAACACTTATAACGGAACTATTTTAAATTCAACAGCGACACTTACACAATCTGTAGGAGTTGTTTCAACAACCTTTACAGCAAACGCAACAGACCAAACTATTCTAATAGGTACTTCAGGAATTGGAGCAATAATTGTAAGTTCAATTTCAACACAACAAGTTAGTGGATTAACAGTTGCTAGTTTATCTGACGGACAAGTAATTTGCGACCTTTATGAAGATGAAGATATTCCTTTAAGTCTTAGTGTTGATGACTTTAAAAATGTAGCTGAAAAGGTGCAGTCTTATTCTAAAGCGTTTAATCTTCCTGCTACAAAAAGAAACAATAGAATCTTTGACCAAATCTTTGAAATAACTCGTTCAGATGATGGCGTTATTTTCAACCCTTATAAGAAGACTCAATGCGTACTTAAGCAAGATGGCTTTATTTTATTTGAAGGGTATTTAAGACTGTTAGATGTAACGGATAAGGAAGGAGAAATAAGCTACAATGTAAACTTGTATTCAGAAGTAGTAGCGTTGGCTGATGTTTTGAAAGACAGAGCTTTTAGAGATTTAGACTTTACAGAATTAGAACACGAATACAATAGAACGCAAATTACAGTTAGTTGGAACGATACAGGTTCAGGCATAACTTACTTAAACCCTAGTACTTCAGGGTTCAGAGATGCTAATTCAACTGTCAAATATCCTTTTGTAGATTGGAATCATCAATTTATTGTAGGAGGTTCTAGTAATAGTGGAAATTTAGCAACTGATGGAAACCCTGAACTTACACAATTAGAACAAGCGTTTAGACCTTTTATAAATATTAAGTACTTAATAGACAGGATATTTGAACCTACTCCTTTTACTTACGAAAGTGCTTTGTTTGATACGACAGAATTTAAGAAGCTTTATATGGACTTTAATTGGGGTTCAGGTAATGCACCTGTTGTGTTTAATTCTAGTGCAAATATTACAAGAAATTCACAACAAATACTTACTACGTCTTACGCTACATTAGATTTTGATTCTTCAACACCCCCTTCAGATTTTGGTTATTCATCAGGTGTTTTTACAGCTCAAGTAGATAGTCAAATCTACAACCTGTCTTTTAATATGATTTTTAAAACACCTTCTTCACCTCAATCTTTAGATGTGCAATGGATTGTAAACGGAGTACCTTTTTTTTCAGTTAATGGTCAGGTTGTAACCACTTCTAACCCTTTTACTTATGCGGGTAATATTACGACTACATTGTCAGCAGGTGATACTATTGTATGTCAAGCAAAAAGTTCTAGTACCACAATGTACTTAGAAGGGGGTTCTAATTCTATTATTGCAAATACAAGTTCAGACCAAACTACAAACGAAACACTACTAGACACTTTAAGAGGAGAAACAGGTCAATGGGATTTCTTAAAAGGAATACTTACTATGTTTAACTTAGTTACTTTACCTGATGAAAATAATCCTAACAATATTCTGATAGAACCTTATGCTGATGTGTTTTTGAATAGTGCTGATAGTGTTCAGTTGGATTGGACAGAAAAGATAGATGTTTCAGAAATGAAGTTAGAACCTTTAGCGGACTTAAATAAAAAGACTATTTTTAAGTTTGTAGAAGACGACGATGACTACGCTTTTACTAAATATAAAAATTCAGTAGGTGGACATTTATACGGAAGTAAGATGTATGACGCAGGAAATGAATTTAACATATTAGTTGGAGAAGATGAAATAGTAGCAGAACCTTTTGCGGCTACAGTAGTCAAACCTTTAATGAGTCAATTTCCTGATTTTATAACTCCTGCACTATATTCTTATAACGCTGATGACGGAACTTCTGAAGGGTTTGACAATAGTCCTAGAATAATGTATAACAACGGAGTCAAGAATACAGGAGCTTCTTACTATATGCCTTCACAAAATGGTGTTACTTCAGATAATCAAGACTATTTTTTACAATTTAGCCATTTGACTGATGTGCCAACAGTAGTAGGTTCAAAAGATTTCCACTTTGGAGAATGTCAGCTTTTAACAGGAGTTGGTAGTTCTGTTCCTGATAACTTATTTAACTTGTATTGGTTGCCTTACTACTCAGAACTTTACAATCCTAACACTAGAATTATGACTATCAAGGTTAATTTAACTCCTGCTGATATTAATACCTTTAAATTCAATGATACTGTATTCCTTAAGAACAGAACATTTAGAGTAAACAAGATAGACTATAAACCAAACGACTTAGCAACTGTAGAATTTATACTTATACCATAATGGCAGAAATAATAAGAACAATAGAAAACTTATCAGGATTTGATGTTAAACCTTATTCAATTTCAAATATTGGGGTTGTAACTTTTACTTCAGGAAACGACTATGAAGATGTGCCTATTTTAGTTACTCCAAATCAATTACAATGTGAAGCTTATGGGTACACTTACAATAAAGCGTCAGGAACTTGTTCAACATTTAGATATAATACAAATCTGAATCGTAGCTTTGACAATGAAAATAACAATACTCAAGGCTCAGGGAATACCACAGAAACAGGTACTAATAATACTTATATAATGGGGGAGAACAATACTGTAAAAGGTATGTCTAGGAATAACATTATAGTAGGTAATCAAAATGAAATAGCAAACGGAGTAAATAACGCTAATGTCTATGGTACTTTAGGAGAAGCAACAACTGACAATACTATTGTCTTAGGGGGTAACAAAGCAACAGACAACTTAGCTGAAAGACAGTCTATGCATATGATGTACGGACTAACAACCACAGACGGAAACACTAAAGCTAGTTACTTAAATAACACTACAGGAAGTTTACTAGAAGTTCCTGACAATACTGCTATGTACTTTCACGCTGACGTATTAGCAGTAAGAGTAGGAGGTACTGATACGTCAGGAGGTGGAGCAGCAGGTGATTTTGGTAGTTGGACTGAAAGGGGTGTTATAATTAACAAGTCAGGAGTTCTAAGTATATCAAGAGAAAGAGATACTGTACAGCATAGTGGTCATACTACTAATTGGCGACCTACAGGTGCAGTATCAGGAACTAACTTTGTAATGAATGTAAGAGGACACGAAAATACGATTATAGAATGGTGCAGTAATATAAGATTCACACAAATAAAAACAGGGGTAACTTTATAAAATAAAATTATGGCAGATAAAGTAGTATTAGAAGCGGAAATAAAATCAAACATAGGCAAGGTATCTAAAGAAACAAAAGAATTAACTAATGAATTTGGAGCTTTTGGTATTACTATTGGTGGTGTAAAAGACAAGTTCAAAGATGTAGCTAAGATAATGAACAACGGTCTTAAGCAAATAGCTTTACAAGCGCAATTAGCAGGGGTAGGGTTTAAGAAAATGTTTAGTGGTGATATAATAGGAGGAGCAAAAACGTTATTCGGAGTAATTAAAACAGGAATAGCCGCAACAGGGATTGGCGCTTTGTTAATTGCTTTTACTTCTTTAGCTACATTCTTTACTAAAACTAAAAAAGGAGCTGAGT
>Ga0206124_10000586_pt1 | contig 29283 bp, 31 predicted proteins | sample Helgoland_Spring_3_FD_148671 | JGI IMG/M metagenome (GOLD analysis project Ga0206124, IMG submission 148671) | Pelagic subsurface seawater microbial communities from Kabeltonne, Helgoland, North Sea - Helgoland_Spring_Bloom_20160321_2 | ecosystem: Environmental > Aquatic > Marine > Epipelagic ... | reverse complement strand
ATTGCTCCAAAAGGTCTACGCGAGTGGCCTTCTCCAATGTTGCTATATTAAACTCCATGCCCTTACTCCTTATGGCTTCGCTCACTGAGCAAAGCCCGAGGGTATTCGGGCCTATGTCGACACAGCCTTACGGGACAACAGAAGTCCAGTCCAAATAAGGGGTCAATTAGCGATTAAGCTGCTGATGACGGGTTGGGTGTGTCGTGGAGTACCGACAAAATATCCCAACACACTGCAAGTGTGTGGTAATCGGTTTTTCCAGGTGGAGACTTTTGGTTGTCAATCTTTTTACCCTCAGGCGTTAAAATACGAAACCATGCTCCGTGATCGTGGTCAATTAGATTGTCCCAGCTATAGCGCCAGATTTCATTGTATTCCTGACGGTATTTTTCCTCGCTAGTCCGACGATACAACCGCCACGCCGTCGCAGCCGATTCACTGTGCACCCAATAATATTTTTCCCGCGCGCATATCGAACCATCTGGAGCGAATCCATAAATTAGCCCGCCATATTCTTCGTCACGCCCATGTTTAATGGCATTTTCGTATAGAGATTTAGCGCGATCCAAATACCAAGGCTTCGGTCGAATGGCTTCCAGCATTAAAAGCAAGCGCGCCCATTCAACCAAGTGCCCCGGCTGAATGCCCCAAGGTTTGAAAAGGTCATTTGGTTTGTCTTTATTGTACTCCAAATCTGGAGTCCAAGCAGAGTCATAATGCTCCCAGATCATGCCACCAGATAGTTCGGCAAGCTCAACGGTAAACTTGTGGGCCAGAGCTTCGGCGCGCTCTAAATACCGTGCTTCACTCGTGGCCCTGTACGCGGCAATACAGCCTTCGCAACTGTGCATATTGGCGTTTTGCCCCCGATATGGGCTAAGAACAGCCAGATCTTTGTCGTATTCATCGGCATAGGCCCCACTTTTTTCATCCCAAAAATAGGTTTCCATAAAGGTCCAAATATCATCAAGCGTGCCTTTGGCTTTTTCTATTCCGGCTTCAACGGCAAAAGCTGAGCATATCATAACAAATGCGTGGCCATAGGCCATAACTTGGCCTTCAATGGTTTTGCCATCGCGAATTTGCCAAGCATAGGACCCATTGGCTTGCCGGTGCGCCGATTCAAGATAAGCTAAGCCATGTTCTGCCTTTTGCCGGTGCCGTTCTTCGCCGCGTTCGCGATATGCAAGCGCATAGTCAAAAATAAACCGGCATGAACTGACCAGATGTTTAAGACCGTGATCATAAATACGACCGTCATCTTCAAAACTATGAAAAAACCCACCTTTGGGGTCGACGACAATATCTTCGTAAAAAGCCAGCGTTTTTGAAAGGTGATCGTTCAGAAAATTGGCTGACTCAAAGTCAGGATAAATAGTGCTTTTTGTCATGTTTCGTACTTGCTTTCGTTTAAAATTTGCCGGAAGACATTAATTCATTGGGTTATTTCATCTGTTTATGAGACCATATACAAGACCAAAGCTGGATCATTACGGCCCATAAGTAGCAGCAAAATGTTGTCGAGAAAGGTGCGACATAATCCGTATAACCTACGTAAAAAAACTCGAAATAACTCATATTTTTCAAACCTAGAACACTCGACCGTCTACTACGGTTGCAACCGCGTTAATTTGGTTGTCTAGCAGTGTCATGGATGCGATGTATCCTGGAGCAAGGCGGCCCATCATGTCGCTAAGCCCAATTGCCTTAATTGGAGCAACACTCGCCATATAAAGCGTCTCAGCTAAGGAAGTATTGCAGAAACTCATCATATTACGCACAGCTTCATCCATCGCTAGATGTGCGCCAGCGAGGCGGCCGGTAGTGTCCGAAAGCTGTTTCCCAGAAAGGTGAATTTTATTTCCATGGATGTCGAAGCTCGTTTTATTACCAGCCAGGGTCATCATCGCGTCGGTAACAAGGCACAATCGACCATCTAGTGCGTTCTTCGCTATTTGCAGGTTTGTAGGATGGACGTGCAAACCATCTGCAATAACACCCGCATATAAATCGTTTGACCCCAAAACTGAACCAACAACGCCCGGTTCTCGGACCGTAATCTGAGACATTGCATTGTACAAATGGGTGGCGCCTTTAAGACCCTCAGAAATTGCGATGTTCATTTCATCATAGCTTGCGGCACTGTGGCCCGCAAAAACTACGGCTCCACTTTGGGTTAAACGATGTATCGCTCCAACCTGAGCTTCTTCCGGCGCTAGAGTAATCAGCCTAACTCCACAAGTGGACTGAGTTAAAAGCTCTAGGTCCTTTTCTTGAATTGCCCGAATGCAATCAGGCGGATGAACACCTGCGCGTACAGGAGAAATAAATGGGCCTTCTAGGTGAATACCAAGCACCCCTGAAACGTTGTTCGCACGAGCGTTAGCAACGGCTGCGATGGCGGTTTCATAGGAGGTGGCTCTATCTGTGATGTAAGTTGGAAGAATATGGGTTGTGCCACCTTTTCGCGCGCCTTTGGCAATAGCGGCAATCCCTTCCACCGTTGGTGAATCGTTGAACTGCACATCGTTTGCACCGTTGATTTGGATATCGACGAATCCAGGGCAAATTATTTCAGCTCTCGCACTGGCGCCGGTAGTGTCGGCGAAGCTCGCAGGTCTTACATCAGTGATGAAACGGCCTGAAAACTCGACGGCCATATTTTGCTTTGGCTCAAACGACACGCCATCATAGAGGGCTTCACCAATTATAAGTTTAGTGGATAGATCAGTTGGCATGGTGGACATCCTCTCCCCCGGGGTGAACTTCGTGATAGTAGGAATGCATTTTGAGATCAGATGCGGCGGCTCTATCTAGAATGATTGTAGTTGCCGGATGAAATTGAAGTGCACTCGCTGGGCAAAAAGCGCTGACTGGCCCTTCGATCATACCCGCCACCGCTGCCGCTTTAGTATTGCCTGTCGCTAAAAGCACAATTCTTCGACTTTCTAATATCGTTTTAATTCCCACTGTGATTGCATAGCGAGGTGCTTCCTCAGAACCTGAAAAGTATCGCTGATTGGCAATCCGCGTCGTTTTTGTTAGCGTTTTAATTCGTGTTCGGGATCCAAAGCTGGAGGTAGGCTCATTGAAGCCAATGTGTCCATTTGAACCAATTCCCAATAGCTGAAGATCTATTGGCCCATGTTTGTGAATCAGGGCCTCATAGCGATCTGCCTCAACAATTGCGTTTTTGGTATTACCAAAAGGTAGGTGCGTTCGCTCGGGGTTAAATCCTGCTGGGCCCAACAGTTCTTGCTTCATAAAGTAATGATACGAACAAGGGTGCGAGGGGTCCAAGCCAACATATTCATCAAGATTGAAAGTAGTTACCTGCGCGAAAGAAGCTTCTTCACGCCTATGGGCTAACACCAATCGGCGATAAACCGGTGGCATCGTTCCACCTGTTGCTAAGCCAAGCACACTTTTGGGTTTTACTAATACCGTTTGAATGATTTGTTTTGCTGTGCAAGTTTCCGCTTGGTCGGCAGAATCGAGAATGAAGATTTTCATTTTGGAATTACCATAACTGTTGTTTGGTATCTATATCTGGATTTTTCGACAATTTAAAGAAAATTTCTGCTGCATTGACCAGATTTTTAGAGTTTGGTATATCCAAATAATTAAAACTTGGAGAAACTGTTGAAATACTCTCGAAAAACAACCTCGGAGCAGATAGCAGAAGCGCTCATCGCTGACATTCGTGAGGATGTGATAGGGGAATCAGAGGCATTGCCTTCGGAGCGCGCGTTGTGCGAACGGTTTGGCGCTTCTCGCCCCACCATTCGCTCGGCTTTGCAGAATATGAACGTATCTGGTTATGTAAACCTTGATTCAACTAGGCGGCCGCGCGCAACAAAACCCTCACTGGAGAGCGTTTTTGCGACGGCTGGGAAAGGTTTGTCTCAGTTATTAGGAAATGTAGAAACGGGCGCCCACTTTGATCAGATTCGTCAGTTTATCGAGGTCGGAGCGGTGCGATTGGCTGCGCAAGAAGCCTCAAATTTGCAAATTGTACAAATAAGTAAGGCGCTTGAACGAGGCTTCAAAGCGCTCGATGACGATGCTGAATTCGCGCGCGCCGATGTTGATTTTCATCGTGCAATTGTATCTGTCGTTCGAAACCCTTTCATTTTGGAATTGCACGATCGGTTTGTCTTCAACATCGTTGCGGGAAGAATTGACGATAGCAACAGGCTGGAACTGAATCGCCTAAGTTATGAGGAGCATCGCTTAATTTATAAGGCAATTACGGAAAGCGACCCGGAGCGAGCAATGAACATAATGGATTGTCATTTGGCGCGCTCATATCGAGCAAGCATGCCAGAGCCCGTTAGGCTCGGCATTGATATTGAAATAAATTAAATATGTTCCTGTTAGAACGTTTGCAAAACGGACTCGTCGTTTCATGCCAGCCGGTTGATGATGGGCCAATGGACGCCCCAGCAATAACGGCTGCTTTTGCAAAAGCCGCAGAGGTTGGAGGGGCAAAGGGCTTGCGTATTGAAGGCCTAGCAAACCTTTCTGCTGTACGAGCGGTTACGGAACTACCCATTATTGGCATTATAAAACATGATCTGCTTGACAGTCCGGTGCACATAACCCCTTTTTTGGCCGATGTTGCCGGATTGGTTGAACGAGGTGCCGACATTATCGCCTACGACGCCACACAACGACCGCGCCCTGTTTCAACAGCAGATGTGGTCGCAGCAATTAAAGCTTCTGGTAAAATTGCGATGGCTGATTGTGCGACCCTTAAAGACGCTGATCAGGCGCTCAAAGATGGTGCGAGTATTATTGGCACAACACTTTCAGGCTATGCGTATGAGATAGCATCGGCTGGAGCCGAACCCGATTATGCGCTCATTACAGCGTTTAAAAAACTAGGTGGTTTTGTAATGGCAGAGGGGCGCTTCAATAAGCCTGAACTGGTGGGTAAGGCGATGGTTTTTGGTGCAGATTGTGTCACGGTTGGTAGCGCAATCACACGGGTTGAGCATATAACTGGATGGTTTAGTGACGCTGTGAGGCAAGGTAAAAATGGTGGTTGATTGCGGGGACCTTCCCAGTGGGGTTGCCGTTGATCTTGGCGGCACCAAAATTGCAGCAACACGCGTTCTGGAGGGCAAAATTAGCCATGTTGTACGCGCAAAAACCGATAGTGAGGCTGGGGCCAAACAGCAGGTAGACGCCATTATCGCTCTGCTCGATAAGCTCAATTTGCAATCCCATGAGGCCGTAGGCGTGGCCCTTGCGGGCCGAGTGAGTGCAGATGGGGTTTGGCATGCGGTCAACACTGACACTTTAAAAGACGTCAATGAGGTACCCATTGGGGCCCTACTTTCTGAACGCCTGCAGCGAAACGTAATTGTAGAAAATGACGCAATTGCAGCAGCTTATGGTGAGTATATTGCTGGTGCTGGTAAAGGTATTCGCGCGTTTGGTTTTATCACCGTATCAACCGGCGTGGGTGGTGGCATTGTGTTAAATCGTCAACCTTTGCGCTCAAGGCGAGGTATGGCTGGGCATGTCGGTTTTACAACATCTCGCTTGGCGACAGAGATTTGTGGGTCTGGGCGTGCGCAAACGGTCGAAAGCATTGCCGGTGGGCGCGCAATTGCCGCCCTTGCGGAACGTAAGGGTTATTTGGGTTTAGACGCAAAAGCGGTATACAAGCGCCATCTTGTAGGCGAAAGTTGGGCAACCGGGTTAATAGAGCAATCTGCATGTGTGGTAGCAGAGCTATGCGCAAATCTTGTAGCGGTTCTTGATTTGGAGCGTATTGCCCTTGGTGGCAGTATTGGCTTGGCTGAAGGCTATTTGGAAATGGTGAATGCGGAGCTGAAAAAAGAGCCTGAGCTGTTTCAGCCCAATGTGGTGCGAACTGCGCTTGGGGCGGACAGCGCTCACATTGGCATTCTTGCGCTTTCGAGCTATATATAAATATTCAAATGCGTTATGCTCATTTACTATTGAAAGCGTTTTTGAGAGCTGTGACATAGTCGCCAATCATTCGTTTACTAATTTGGGTGTGTGACCCCGCGATTTCTCCGTCGTGAAAAACACTACTATAGGTCCTTATTTCACAAACATTTCCTGATTGTTTTAACCGATTTGCGTAAATCAAGTTTTCATCCAAAAACAAGTCCACCTCACCTACTGAAATGAAGGCAGACGGCAGGTTTGCAAGATCACGGGCACGCTGGGCAGCTGCATAGGGAGAAACGCTCTCATCTTCCATGTTCAAGTACATGTCCCAAGCGGCCAAGGAACCTGCTCGGTTCCAGACCGCATGATCATTTAGTTGGCCAGACTCAGTATCGTGAAGGTTGTCGATCATAGGGCAAAGCAAAAGCTGAAAGCAAATAGCAAATAGGTGGTCCCTTTTGATCTCTGGAATGAGCGCAAGACAGGCAGCAAGGCACCTCCTGCGCTCATGCCACCAATGGCTATTCGGCTTGGATCAACACCGAGGATCTTGGCGTTTTCATATATCCAGTTCAGCGCGGAAAAGGCATCGTGAAACGCTGCGGGAAAGGGGTGCTCTGGCGCGAGCCTTTAGGCCACCGATATAATAATGCAATCTGCCTGCTCCGCGAATTGTGGCCCATTCCACATATCTTTGGAACGTCCCATTATGTAGCCAACACCATGAAGCCACAGCAGGCAGGACTTTGGTTTGTTCTCAGCAGGTGGGTCAAAAATGTAAAGGTTAATTATTCCAGATTCAGTTTGTAGCTCTACTTTTCTTGGCTCCAATCCACCGTATACCGGACTAATAGTTCCGCGCACTTCAGATTGCGCGCGAATAGCAGGTAGGTTTGCGCGGGAGATCGGCAGCTCCAATTCATCAAGACCTTCAAGCCGTGGACGCAAGGCGGGATCAACGCGGTCAATTTGCGACATGAGTTTTCTCAAATTGAGCTTTCCATACAGAAAGTAGCGGATCGTTGGTTTCGCACAGGAACTGATCGAGCTTGAGGCGCATAGAGCCAAGAATTGCTTGGTGGGTTGGTTTCTTCACCAGATTTCTAATTTCAGCGGAATCTGAATTCAAATCAAACAATTCACCCTCCATGCCATTGTGCCAGACATACTTAAAACCGCCCTCCTGCACCATCCGCCAATCAGTTACTTTCATCCAATCCCCTATTGGCCGATGCATCGCAAATATCGCGGGGTGTTCCGGGTCGCTCTGATCCCCAGAAAACAGGTATTGACCCATCCACTCGCCGGTAGGTAAGCCACAAAGCTCTGCCAAAGTTGGCGCAACATCTATAAGGCTAACCGGTTTTTGAGACCTACCAACATGCATTTTACCTGGAACTCGCAGCACCAGCGGCACTCGAATGCTTTCATCAAAAGCCACCATTTTCTGCCACAGGCCGTGCGACCCTAGGTTCTCTCCATGGTCAGATGTGAAAAGAATGATGGTGTCTTCCATCAGTTGTTCCTCATTGAGCACATCGATCAGCTTGCCAACAAAATCATCTATCATGGTTACAAAACCCCAGTAGACCGCATAGCTTGTGCGCCACGCATCAAAATCCTCACCATGATCATTGAAAAGGTCGCGATAATAACTTTCTGAGTGGGCAGGATGTTCGCCTTTTTGCGGGCCAAAATTGGCAAGGGTGGGCACATCTGCGGGGTCATACATACTAAAATAGGGCTCTGGGATCATAAATGGTGGATGTGGGCCATTGAACGCGCAAATTTGAAAGAACGGTTTGTCTTTTACGCGTGTTTTGATCATATCAATTGCGAAATCAGTGACAAACGCCTCATTGGTTTTATCAACCGGAAGGTCTTGGCGGTGAACTTTGGGGATCGACATCGATGGCGTGCGGGTCGTGCGACAGGCAGGGTCATTAAACATCCAACCGTCAATCAAACCCTGATCTAGGCACCATTGACTATAGATCGCCGTACTGTCTCCGGCATGGCGGTCAGTGAAGTCAGCTATATTGCCCTCACCCATATGCCATTTGCCCGCATAGTTGATTTGGTATCCATTATTGCGGAAATGATCGAGCATTTCGCAGGTTTGCAAGTATCCTGTCTGGTTGGAGAGCATATCGTTTTGACTGGGGTATTTTCCGGTAAATAGTGACGCGCGTGACGGCAAGCAAAGCGGACAGGGTGTATATGCATTTTGAAATGACACACCCTCTGCAGCCAGACTATCTATGTTGGGGGTGCGACAGGGGGTTGTGCTAAGATGACCAAGGGTATCAGGCCTTTGCTGATCCGTCATAATGAGCAGTACATTCGGATTGTTCATCTAATCCCTCCGCGACGCCGCGCCTTCAGAGCTTCGTCAGACGCTGCGGAGCCATCGTGAAATGAACCGAACCATTTATCGAACGGGATGGTGCCATCAGCATAATTCACTTCAAATAAACGATGGTGCAAATAGTGTGCATAATACGGCAAATGAACTGCGCTATTTTTGCCAATCACAATTCGATCAAAACCTGTATGTCCCTGTGCGGGGGCCAAGCCTGCCATCAAACTAAGATGCATAAAATGTAATGGATGCGCGGGCACAATCCAATAAATTAGAAAGCCCGAAAAATAGATTAGATGCTCGATTGGGTGCATTGAAAGCCCTGACCACGGGCCAGGATTGATATTCCGATGGTGTATCTTATGAATCCGTTTGTAGAGCGGTGGCCAATGAATCATCCTATGAATACAAAAGAAATGCAATTCGTGGAGTAAAGGAACCATAAACCAGAGCGCGACAAACCATATTGGGTTATCCGTTGAGACCAGACCCGCGATATAGCCATTAGAATATAGCCACAGCGTCAAAACTTCCCATGCTGTCCAAATAGGAACACCACTGCAAAAGGTCCAAAACAAATTATCCTTCAATTGGGAGCCAAAGGCAAAACCCGGGGCCTTTGGGGCAGGCCATTTCCGGTTATACTTAAACGATGTGCCTTGCGCTTTTTTGACGTAAAGCCAAACGTGTTGCCCACCAACTACCAGCGTTATAAAAGCTACATTGCGAGCAAAAATATATAGAATCCAGTCGGCCGACAGGGTCTGCATTCTCGGGATCGAGGGTGTAAGCCAGGTCCATACAACGAGTGCCAGTAGTGCGTAAGCAATACCCAACGGAAAGAGGTAATTTGGAACCCAGCGCAAAACGCCCAACAAATTTGGTGGCCACACAAACACATCTGGATATCGAATTAGTGAATTCGGCTTCCAGAAGCCGCGCTGATCTTCTTTCCCAAACTCAGAGTCGTCCACTTAGTTTTCCTTGCTTTTTCGTCTATGTTCCGTTGTGGCGGTAAGATAAGCGCTGGTTGCATCGAATTGCTTTGACCCCGTACGCCATTGGCCATTGAATTTTGAAACGCAGTCTCGAAGTGGATCATCATATCGCGCGGTTTCTTGCATTAAAACATCACGCATCACGGCTAGTTTATAGGGTGCTGAAGCTGCAAGATTTTTCATTTCATGCGGATCATTGTTCAAATCAAATAGCTCGTCGTAATCGCCGGGGGAGAATATGTATTTCCAACCGTCATCAGAAACCAAAACCCGTTGCGAGCATAAGAAACGAAGCCCGTGATATTCAGCTAATAGGTTTTCGCGCACGGGTTGAGAAACTTCCATCACTTCCTGTGCAAGATTTCGAGCTTGACGGTCTTCAAAAGGTACACCTAGCAGTCCAAGTGCTGTGGGTAGAATATCCATATTCAACGCAAGTCCTTCCCTCTGGCCTGCGGTCAGGCTCGGGTTGTTGAACACGAGCGGCACGCGCATAGCCTCCTCATAAGGTAGACCCTTATCGATTAGCCCGCCATGACTACCCGTCATATCTCCATGATCAGAGGTAAAGGCGATGAGCGTGCTTTCCCTGAGGCCAGCTGCATCCAAATGCGCCAACAATCGCCCGATTTGGCTATCAAGAATCGCTACATGATCACAATAAAGGCCGATATAGTCAATAAGCTCTGCTTCAGTGCGAGGGTACAGACGGTAGAAATCATCCCGTTCGCGCTTCACACGGTTGGCTTTGCTATCCAATTCATCATGAAAACTGGCCCAAGGTTTAATTTTGGAACGGTCAGTGTGATTGGCAAATTCATCGGGAATCAAATGCGGTCCGTGCGGGTCCCAGTACTGCATGGAAACAAAGAAAGGGGCCTCGGACTTGGCCATATCTGTGATCATTTCTATCGCTTGATTGGTTTGAAAATAACACGGGGTTGATTTTAGGGGTCCATGCCAGCGCCCTCCGGCCATAGTCTGCTTGTCTGGGTTGAAAAACAGTGTAGGTTCAACGGAATAACTCAGATTGTTTGTGTTCAAATACTCCAAAAACGCATCGGTTTTGGTAAGATTACCGTAGCCCGTCGGTACATCCCCTTCAAAACCATAATCTGATGGACCTTTGGTGACGCCTGCATGCCATTTGCCAACAAACCCACAACGGTACCCTGCTTTTTGCAGGTCCTTATGTAACAAGCGCTCAGGCTCTGCGAGCTCAGTGCCTAGTGCATGGTACATATCGCAATTTGTACCCATGCCATGGCGAAAGGCGTAATCGCCGGTAAACATTGATGCCCGCGCTGGGGTGCATAGCGGACAAGAGGTGTAGCTTCGTGTAAACGATACCCCTTCACACATTAGGCGATCAATATTGGGAGTATCAATTGGCTGTGTTTTGTCTGGGCCGACCGAATCCCAGCGAAGCTGGTCAACACCGATGAACAAAAGGTTTTTCATTTGTCTTGGGTTTCACCGGCAAGATGGCAGGCGGCGAAATGCTCTTTTCCGGCTCGAATATGCTTCTTTAATTCAGGAACTTCGGTTTTGCATTTACCTACCGCATAACGGCAGCGAGGGTGGAACGGGCACCCCGAGGGTGGATTGACAGGACTTGGCACGTCCCCTTCCAGCACGATCCGGTTGGTTTTCTTGTCCAAGTCCGCCACCGGAATGGCCGAAAGTAGCGCCTGCGTATATGGATGAAGCGTATCAGCATAAATATCTTCGGTTTGGGCCAACTCAACTATACGGCCAAGATACATTACTGCGATCCGGTCACAGATATATTCGGTTACGCTAAGATCATGTGTAATGAAGATGTAGGTCAGGTTGCGTTCTTCTTTGAGGTCCATCAGAAGTTGAAGAACCTGTGCCTGAATAGAGACATCCAGCGCGCTTACGGCTTCATCACACACCACGAGTTCGGGGTCAATGCATAGGGCTCGGGCGATGCCAATGCGCTGCCGTTGACCACCGGAGAACTCGTGCGGGTAACGGTCCATATATTCACGGCGAAGGTTAACGGCTTCCAGCAAATCACCAATGATTTTGCGCCGCTCAGCTTTGGATTTGACTCCATAGCGTTTAAGCGGGTCTTCCAATGACCCAAAAATGGTAAACGCGGGATTCAACGAAGAATGAGGGTCCTGAAATACGATTTGCAGCTTTTTACGATAAGCAACCATTTCGGTATCGCTTAGCCCGCGAAGCTCGACTGGCCCATCGCTATCATGATAGGTGATCGCACCGTCCGTAGGGCTCACGAGTTGCAGAATCGATTTACCTAGTGTGGTTTTGCCACAACCACTTTCACCAACAAGCCCTAGCACTTCGCCGCGCACAATATCGAGATCAACGCCGTCAACGGCTTTTACGTGTCCGGAAACACGATTGAAGACCCCTTGGGTAATTGGAAAATAGGTGCGCAAGCCACGAAGATTGAGGATGTGGTCCTGTTGCTTAGGCATTTTCGAAAATCTCCTTATAGCGCGCGCACACAACGCGATGTGTGTCGGAAACCGCTTCTTCATCTGGCATAACCTCACACACTGCTGTGGCATAATCGCAGCGGGGTGCAAACTGGCATCCTATGGGGCGCTCATATGGGTCAGGCGTTGCCCCTCTAATGGGCTTAATATCCTGATCTTTGCCGCGTCCCAGCACTGGAATAGACTCCAACAAAGCGCGAGTATACGGGTGCTGCGGGCGGCGCAGCACGTCATCAACTGTACCAGCTTCAACAATATTGCCCATATACATAACGGCAACTTCATCCGCCAATTCGGCGATCACACCCATATCGTGGGTAATAAGCATAATGGCAGTTTCGTGCTCTTCTTTGAGCTTATTCATTAGGTTAAAGATTTGTGCCTGAATGGTCACGTCAAGTGCGGTTGTTGGCTCATCTGCAATCAGGATTTTTGGATTACACGATATTGCCATGGCGATCATTGCGCGCTGTCGCATCCCACCTGAATAATTGTGTGGGTATTCCTTCGCCCTTTTTTCCGGCAAAGGTATTCCCATATCTGCCAGCAGTTTAATAACGCGTGCTTTGCGCGCGGCAGAACCTAAGTGCGTGTGGTACTTAAGGCTTTCCTCGATTTGGAAACCAACCGTATAAACAGGATTGAGTGACGTCATAGGGTCTTGGAAGATCATCGCGATCTCTTCGCCACGAATACTTCGCATTTCAGGCCCGTCCCGCTCCAGTTGGTCTATTCGGACTTCACCTTTTTCTGAGTAATAGGTGACCGAGCCTTCTTCGATGCGTGATAGGCGCGGTAATAATTGCATAATTGTTGAGGCCGTTACGGATTTACCACAGCCGCTTTCTCCGACAACACCCAGGGTTTTACCCTTTTTGATGTCAAACGAGACGCCGTTTACGGCCTTGTTACAGCGCTTATTTGTGTAAAAGAAAGTTTTCAGATTTTTTACAGACAGGGCAAGTTCATTGTTCATAGTCTTATCCCTGAATTGTCGGGTCTGCGGAGTCTCGCAAACCGTCACCGATGAAATTTACGCTCAGCACAAAGAGCGAGATAACCGACCCGACTGGCAACCATAGCCACCAGTTATGTTGTAGCACTCGTAAATCTTGCGCAACATTCAGGATATTGCCCCAAGTTGGTATATGGAGTGGAACCCCGAGCCCAAGAAAGCTCAGGCCCGCTTCGGCCAATATAAACATGGCTGTGGTAAGCGTCACGTTAACCATGATCGGGCCAAGCGCATTTGGGAGAATGTGTTTGTAGCAAATTTTTAAGGTAGGAACACCGAAGCTCTGCAACGCTTGAACATATTCTTCCTCACGCAACGAAAGCATTCTCGCACGGCTGAGCCGATACATGCCACCCCAGCCTGTGAGCACAAATATAATGATCAAGTTCGCAAGACTTTGGCCTGCGATGGAAACCAATAAAAGCACGAGAATGATTTGAGGGAAGGACATGAAAATTTCAGAGACCCGAAGGGCGATCATGTCGATCCATCCGCCTTTATATCCAGTATAGCAGCCTATGCCCACGCCAACGAGAGCCGCAATGAGCGCACTCCCTAGCCCAACAAGTATTGAAACACGCCCGCCATACAGCACGCGGGCAAAAACATCGCGCCCTGTGCGATCTGTTCCAAAAATATGTTCGGATGATGGCGTTTGCAGCATTGAGCGCAAGTCGACCTTTAACGGATCGTGAGAGGTCAGTAATGGTGCAAAAATCGAGGCAAGCAGGATAGTCATGAAGATGACGACACCAACCATTGCCAGCCGATTACTCATCATTTTACGAATTGCGCGACTACCAGAGGCAGGTTTTAACTTGCCCGCTTCTTCCAAGGCGCGAATACGGTCGAATTTACGATCAAGAGCTGTATTTGACATGATTTTTCCTATCCGAGACGGACCCGAGGGTCGATAAGGGCTGTCAGAACGTCTACGATCAAGCTAGCAAGCAATACGGCAAATACGGATAAAAGTGCGATCATCATGACCAGTGGATAATCAGCGCCGCGTACCGCACCAATAAATTCACTTCCGATCCCAGGCCATTGGAAAACTTGTTCAATAATTACAGAGCCGCCAATTAGGGTTGGCAGCCGAAATCCGATTAAAACGACAACCGGGGTTATCGCGACTCGAAAGCCGTGAACAAGATTGATACGCCACTCCGGTAAGCCTTTTGACCGCGCCGTTCGGATAAACTCTCGCGATAAGCTATCAAGCATGGCGGAACGCGCGTAGCGCATGACACCGGCTGTCATCATGAGTGACAAGACAAGACCGGGCAGAATAATATGCGGCAACCTATCCATCAAGGAATCGTATCCGGGGAGCAAGCGACCGCCCGCTGGTAGCCAGCCAAGGTTGAGCGCGAAGATAAGAATGGCGACAAGGCCAAAGAAAAATTCGGGGATCGAAACACCAAGCATACCAACAACTGTGAGCGTGCTATCAGTTGTGGAGCCACGACGTAACGCACTGATGGTGCCGAGGAGACAGCCGATCAGTGTGGAAAAAACCAATGCGAATATGGATAATTCTAACGTAGCAGGCAATCGGTCAAGCACAATGGTTGTAATCGCGACACCCCCTGAAAGGGAATGGCCGAAATTACCTTGCAAAATATTTGTGAGCCAAACCAAGTAGCGGTGCATAAACGACTTATCAAGGCCAAGGGACTCTCGAATTGCTTGTAGCTGTTCGGGAGAGACCGTGTTGGCGACCTCGGGGTCGATCATATGGGAAACAGCATCCCCGGGCGTGAGTTCTAACCCGAGATACACCAAAAAACTAATAATGATTAGCATCGGGATGGTTATGAAAAGCCGGCGGATAATGAATGTCAGCATGTGTAAGCCCATTAAAAACGGAGGTTGTTAGAAAGTGCCAGGGCCAACCAAACTGGCCCTGGCGGTCTCGGGAAGAACTGTTATTCGCTAATATTCGCGTAAGCGTTAACGCGAAGTGAGCGTGTATACGGAATATCCGCAGGGATCACACGCATATGCGCCATATCTTCAAGCGATTGGACATCGGATACAGATTTGGTGAAACCAAAGTCTAAACGACCAGCCGCCGCGTTGGTTATAACGTTGCCGTCATTTTCACCACTTGGGAAGGCTACAATTTCATCAACATTGGCAACACCGCCGTGATAATCCGCAAATGGCACGAAGCGTACATAGTCATTCATTTGGACTTCCGCAATTTGATACGGTCCAGAGCCAACTGGGTTTTGCCAGAACGGGTGTTGCTGGAACTCAGCAGGGTTGACACCCTCAAGTAAATGCTTGGGAAGCGGTGCAAACTGACTAAATGTCAACAATACGTTTGGATCAAGCTGGGACATGTTCAACGTGATCACATCACCGTCAATCGACATGCTTTCGATCGAATTGAATGTTGCAGTAAACACAGCGTTGATACCCGGTACCGTTTTCGCAGTTTCAATTGACCAAACAACGTCTTCAGCGGTCAGCGGTGTTCCGTCATGCCATGTGAGACCGTCTTTCAGGTCGAAAGTTACAGTAAGGCCGTCGTCAGAAACACTGTAGCTCTCTGCCATTTGGCCACCTGTTGGCGCTAGCGAACCATCGGCGGTGAGCAAGTGATCAAGACCGATCTTTGAGAAAACATAGATGCCTGGGTTCAACCAAGGATGATCGAAGAACTGACTTGGCGCGGTATTGGTGTAAAGTACTTCTTTACCGTCGGAATCAGCTTCAGCTGTCCAGTTTAGAATATTCCAATCATAGTTGAATTGGTCATTGCCATACTGGCCGCCATTCCGGTCCATCCGGCTGCTTTCATATATAAAAAGCTGTTGGTAGTAGAGCGGAATGTCCGAAAGTACATCATTTTCAAAGCGCTCGAAGTCCATGAAGGCTGCCTGTTGCATCGCCACGTCTGCTGTCGCGTTAATACGATCAATAAGCGCATCGCGATCAGCATTGCCTGGAGCGTATGAGCTGTTTCCTGAACGATAGCCATTATAGTATTCTTGCAACGCAAGCGCTGCTTTGGCACCATAGGCGATATCCCATGTTACGGCCGATGTGTCAGAGCCGTCACTTGGGAGTGCATTCAACTGCGCACCCACGTCGCCTTCAAGCTTACGATAGGTCATTTGAATGCCCACATCGCCAAGATAGGCTTGCATTGCAACCATCAGGTCAGCTGTGAGTTGGTCACCATAGTAATAGACGACGTCAAGCACTTGATCATCGTTCCAACCAGCTTCGGCCAATAGTGCACGTGCACGCTCAGGGTCATACCCATATGCATTTAGGCCATCAGCTTTAAAGCCACCGTTTGGGATCATTGAATCGGCAGCAATCGCCTTACCTTCAAAAAGGGTTTCAACAATTGTGTCCATATCGATCGCATAGGCAATCGCCTGACGGACCCGTTCGTCTGCCAGTTGGTTAGCGCGATCTGCATAGGCAGCCGCCGAACCAAGTAACAGTGCCGCAGTGGTCACTATTCTAAGAAATTTATTCATTTGATATCTCCTCCAAGATAGTTGGGTTTAAGTTGAGCACTCGCTTCGGCGCTTTGCTCAAGAGCAAGACGAAAGTAAGTGCCGTAGTTTCGGGTAAGATGTTGGCTCAACACGGTAACGGCTTGTTCGCCGTCCTTGTCCAAAATTGCTGAGATTATTTGGCGGTGCTCTGCGTTACTTTTTCGGTTGCGGTCCTCAAAGTCGGGTAAAATCGCGCGATTCATCATCAACTTTTCAACAAAGGTATCGTGCAACGCAATAAATATGGGATTCCCAGGGATTTCAGCAAGACTGCGGTGAAAGCAAGCATCGGCCTTACGGAAAGCCTCAACATTAGTCATTACTGCTTCACATGCGTCAATGGCCTCGAACATTTTTGCTATTTGAGCATTGGTCGCGTGGGCAGCTGCATAGCGGAGCAAGCTGGTCTCCAGAAATAATCGGGCTTGCTCTAGATGCGCCAATCCGGCGCTGCCTGAAAAGAAAAATTGAGCGGCTTCACCAGCGCCTTCCATCACTTTAGTCAGTGTTGGTGCAATTACTCTAGGGCGCTTTCCTTTCGATTGGTCGGTAAGCCCCATGCCATGAAGAATGGTTAACGCTTCGCGGATACTATTGCGTCCGACGGAAAATTTTTCACACAAAACGCGTTCAGTTGGAAGCATCTCACCAGGGGAATACTCACCAGAATGAACACCCGCTGCAAGCTGCCGTGCAATTTCCGAAGCGGAAACTTCGCTGGCCATCTTTAATACCTCCCATTGGCTTTAACTAACCATGATTCGTTTTTGGTGTCTACTTTTTATTTTTGGTTGACCAAATCAAATCTATTATTTACCAATAAGGGGAGCAGATTCAATTGACCTCAGCCAATTGTGGTTCCATTCTGCGTAGAAAATTATGGTTACAAGGATAAACTAATGGACATTTCCGGATCTATATTTGCAGCGATGCTTACGCCTATGAAAGAAGACGGCGCCGTTGCGCCTAAAGCCGTGGCGCCTTTGGTCGATTACGTTCTCTCAAAGGGAGCACACGGACTTTATGTTAGTGGTAGCACTGGGGAGAGCGTGCTACAGAGCCGCGAAGAGCGGGCAGAAGTTTTAACCGCGACCGCGGAACACGCGCGGGGCAAGTGTACGCTCATCGCACATGTTGGTGCGGCATCCACACAGGACGCGACCACACTCGCAAGCCTTGCAGGTGCACAGGGGTATGATGCGGTTTCGGCCGTTCCGCCATATTATTACAAACACAATTTTGAAGATATCGCTGACTATTACCGCGCAATTGCCGATGCCTCCGGTTTACCGCTTATTATCTATAATATTCCAGCACTTAGCGGCACAGATCTCTCAACTGAAAAACTACTTGAGTTGATGGAAGATGATCGAATCGTCGGCGTAAAATTTACCGCCCAAGATTTGTTCCAGTTTGCCGAATTGCGTAAAGCAGCCCCAAACAAAAAGTTCTATTTTGGGACCGATGAAATGTTCATCGGCGCTGCCGCCATAGGCACTGATGGCGGCATTGGCAGCACATATAATTTAATTGCAGATGTTTATCTGGCCGTTGAACAAGCAATTGAAGCGGGAGATATTGCAGAAGCACGTCGCCAACAGCGCAAAGCAAACGAGCTGATTGCTGTGCTCCTAAAAGTTGGGGTCGTGGGTGGGTTGAAACACGCGCTTAATCGACTTGGCGTTCCTGTTGGTCCATGCCGCCGCCCATTTAGCCCGCTTTCGGAAGAGGGAATCGCACTTCTGAATGCTTGGCTGGATGAGAACTGCTATGCAGGCTAAGCAAACTTCGCCGAGGCCTTCACCAAATATTGTTTACTTAATGTTTGATCAGGCGAAGTCCTCCGCCATGTCTTTTATGGGGAATGGTGAAATCACCATGCCTTTTTGTGTTTCTCTCTCTGAGAAGGGTTGGATTTTTGAGGAGGCTTATGCGGCGGCACCGATTTGCACGCCCTCGCGCGCATCAGTCCATACAGGGATGTTTCCTCAAGTGCATCAGGTGACGTGTCACCAGAATCGCGCACCGTATAATCTGCCACAACTTGCCGAACTATTGCAGGATGCTGGGTATTATACTGCTGCCGCTGGGCATTATGAGCCAGAGCGCAATCTGTGCCGCGGCTGGCACGAACAATCCCCAATGCACGAACGTGGCCCACTTTTCGAAAGCTGGATGGCGCATATTCGCTCGGGCCGAAAAGACGTGTCTTGGTCTTCTGGCGGCATTGATTGCGAAGCTAAAGATGGAAACTCCGCTCTATTGACTGACCGTTGTTTGCGAATGCTCGATCAAGCCGAAGCGACTGGAAAACCGTTTTTCCTTCATATGTGCTATGATGATCCGCACCCACCCTATTTTGTGCCGCGTCCCTATGATACAATGTTTAATCCTGATGATTTGAGTTTACCAGAAACTGGCGATTTGGCAAACCTGCCGGATTGGCATGAGGAGGCGCGCGAGCAGGCAGGTAGCGCAGAGGCCAGTGAAGCAGATATACGCAAAGTCTTAGCGATCTATTACGGAATGATCCGCTACATTGATGACGAAATGGCGCGCATATATGCCGCTCTTGAGGCTAAAGGGCTGTTAGAAAACACGTGGATTATACTTGGGTCTGATCACGGAGATTATACAGGTGAAAAGGCGTTTTTTAATAAATCTGAATCTCTGTATAAATGCTTATTGCATGTGCCGCTTGTGATCGTGCCGCCAAAAGGCAGCGACGAGCCGAAACCTAGGCGCATATCTGATCTTGTCAGCACGGTTGATTTGTTCCCCACTCTGCTGGAAATGGCCGGTGTAAAACCACCTAAAAACCAAGGCCGCGATATCCTTACGTGGGTGCGCAATGGCCATCCTGAGCCAATTCGGGAGGCCGTATTTGCGCAAATTGGTGACTATCATGGTTATATAAAAACAAGTTGGCCCTCTGGGATGCCAGAAGCTGGTCGCCATAAAAGCCTGACTCATTCGATTCGCACTGCAACGCGGGCGTATATTCGCGACCCTGACAATGGTGATGAGGCTTATGACCTAACGACAGATCCAAACGAGCTACGAAATTTGACTGGTGGAAGTGATACTCCATTTCCTGACCTGCAAAACCAACTCGAAACCTTCATAAAGGGATGTGAATCGCTCAAAACTGAGATGGAGGTTGTCCCTGGTGACAGGGGGTTTGTGAAAGGGTGGGAATGAAGCCAATTCCAACTGGACAGTTTATAATGGGTTCAGAGCAGCACTACCCAGAGGAACGCCCTGCTCACGAAAGAAGCGTTTCGGCTTTTGAAATGGACTCTACCACCGTAACCAATGCGGATTTTGAAAAATTCGTCACCGAAACCGGTTACCTGACAACTGCCGAAATTCCTTTGGACCCGGCAAGTGCACCCGGAATGCCTCCAGATTACTTCACTGCAGGCTCACTAGTTTTTCATATGACAGACGGTCCTGTGAACCTAAAAGATGTCCGAAATTGGTGGAGCTTCATTCAGGGCGCGAATTGGAAGCAGCCCGAGGGGCCAGGAAGCTCTATTGCAGGGCGAGAAAACCATCCAGTTGTACAAGTCTCCTTTTATGATGCTCAGGCTTATGCATATTGGGCTGGGAAGGCACTACCGACCGAAGTGGAATGGGAGTTTGCTGCGAAAGATGGCGTGAAAACGTTATACCCTTGGGGGGAAGAACTGGATGACGCCGAGTTTCAAGTGAACACCTGGCATGGTGAATTCCCATGGAAAAATGAAGCAATCGCCCCTTTTTCTTGGCCCGCGAATGCAGGTATAAAAAGCCGATATGGCCTCTATAATATGATTGGTAATGTATGGGAATGGACTGCCGATGCCTTCTATAGCCAGCATGAGCCGAATAAACGCTGCTGCACGCCGTCATCTGGTGCTGTGGAAGGTCAGCTTTTTGTGGTGAAAGGTGGTTCGTTTTTGTGTGCCCCCTCTTATTGTCGTCGTTATCGCGCCAGCGCACGGTCTCCACAAGAATCGCGATCTTCAACCAACCATCTTGGATTCCGATGTGTGCGGCGCAGCTAGGCCAAGCGTTGGCACCAGCGGCGATAGGCTGCTGGCGTTTTTCCTCGTGACTTCGTAAATGCTGCAGAGAAACTTTCGGCATGAGCATAGCCAACGGCTGAAGATATCTCTCGAACAGTATCACCAGTGGTTACCAAAAGTCTCTCAGCTGTTAGAAATCTCATATTTTGCAAATGCCGACCGGCTGAGGTGCTATAGTGCCTGCTATGCATAGCCCTGAACGCACTTTCCGAGAGATTAGCAAAGTTCGCCACATCACTCAAACCGCGAATTTGATCTAGCTTTTCTTGCGCCATGCGCCACGCTCTTTCTGCTGGATTTGCTCCGGAAGAAATTTCGATATGCTGGCCGAAGCAGTCACAAATTGCGGCCAATAACTTAATTCGAATCTCCATTGGTGTAGTGCGCTGTTCATATGAAAGAGAAAACTGGATTAGGTTTTGGATGTGATGCCGATCTGCCTGAGCTGAGAGGTGATAGCCGTTAGTATCCGTTTCCGGAGCCAAAAAATGACAAATGGAAGCATGGGCAACGCCACCCGTTGCTTGCCCTGAAAATGCGGTATCTGGAAATATTAATATTCCTGCTGGCGCAGAAATTGTTAATATTTCTCTATCTATACCAATGCAAAGTTTAATCGTGCCTGAATGGACCCATAACAGATCAAAAAATGGCCAGCTAACAGGGCCGATGCCAAACCTCTTGTCAAATCGACCATACAATTGCTTCAGAATTTTAGAAGGAGCAAAACTCATAATTCTAATACTATGGTCAAGTATTTTTACAAAAACAAGCAGTATTCCTAATCTACAAGCAATTTGGACAGTTTTTTATACGTCTTATCCACGCTAGTCTTTCCTGAAATCAAAAATTAAGGGGAACAGAACATGACAATGCATGACAAAATCGTTGAAGAAAAATCACAATTGGCGCGGTTTAACGAAGACGGGTATTTATGCGTAAACCAATTGTTGCAACCTGATGCGATGAGGACACTCAACTCTGAAATTGCCCGCTTCATTCAGGACGTGGTGCCTTCTATGCATGACACGCAGGTTTATTATGAAGATAAGTCTGACATTACGAGCCTGAAGCAATTACAGCGGATGTTTGATTATGATGACTATTTTCGAGACTTAATGGAAAACGGGGCGGCGCGAAAGATTGCAGAAGAGGTTCTTCAGGACGAAGTTGTGCCGATAAACATGCAATACTTTAACAAACCAGCGGGCATTGGGCAACTGACCCCTCCTCATCAAGACGGGTACTATTTTCACTTAAAACCCTGTGAAGCTGTAACTGGTTGGCTCGCACTCGAAGACGTGGATGAAGAAAATGGCTGCATCCATTATGTGCGGGGCTCACACAAGGGCGAAGGATTCAGGGATCACGGACAAACAGGTGTTTTGGGGTTTTCGCAGGGTATGACCGATTTTGGCACAGCCAGTGATCAAGAAAATGAAGTTTCATTCCCCGGAAAAGCAGGTACCTTTTTGATGCATCACGCAAAAACTATTCATTGGGCAGGTGCAAATAATTCTGCTGTACGCTCCCGCCGTGCCCTTGGTTTCATTTACTACGCTAAAAGCGCAAAGCTGGATGTTGCGGCAAAAGAGGCTTATCAGGCTGCACTGGATTCACAGTTAAAAACCACAGATAAGATCTGATATTAGTTTAGTGAATTCACCTGCTATCCTATTTCGCTCTCGCAGCGAAAGTCCGGGATAAAGGGCTGCACTGCAGGGCATTGTCAGACAAACTTGACGGTGTTGTGGATAGTCCTTAATTTTTTATGAATGAATTTAAACTGATGCCTAAACTCATTTGCCTGTCGACACCGTCTGACTGTCCGTCAGCAAAAAAACCTTTGACTTGGCTTTGTGTGGATGACTATTTTGCGAACGAAGTGGACATTCGAATATCTTGCAATGACCATGGCACAATAGAATTTTGTTCTTACTTAATATTCAACTGGATCACGATGTTTACCTTCATTGTGCAGCTGCCAATAGGTATCCATAATCCGTTTTGACAAAGGCCCAATATTGCCGGAAGCGATTGGTTGTTCGTCAATTCTTGTAACAGGCATGACGCCCCCGGCAGTCGAGGTTATGAAGACCTCGTCAGCGGTTTTAAGCTTGTCGACAGTAACGTCTTGTGAATGACATCTAACTTCCAATTCTTTGCAAATGTCAAAAATGGTTTGCCGCGTAATTCCCAACAAGACACTTGCGTCGGGCGTTGAAACCACACCATTGTTGATCGAGAAAATATTGAAGCCTGGCCCTTCGGACACGTTGCCGTTGACGTCAGTTAGAATGGCTGTGTCCGCTCCTTGTTCGTAGGCAGCATAAAGCCCTTTCACCATATCCAACCAATGGTAATTCTTGAGGGTAGGATCAACAGAGCTTGGCGGGATGCGAACGACATCTGTGATCGCCAGATGCAAACCACACTCTAACTGTTCTTTGCTGGCTACTGAACCGAACGGAATGGCAAAAGCTATGAAGCGGTTTTCTGCATCTCTTGGATCTCGGCTGAAGTTGGGTGACGTTCCTCTTGTGCAGATGAACTCAACATATGCGTTTTTGAGCTTGGATAAAGCCACGCAATTATGAAGAATTTCCATGATTTGCGCTTTGTTGTAAGGAATTGACATATGCAAAGTGTCCATTCCACGGGAAAATCGATCCAAATGATCACCTAACCTGAAAAATGCTCCGCCCCATACATGGGCAACGTCATAAGTCGCGTCTGAATGAAGAAACCCATAATCCAAAACGGATAATTTCGCCTCATGTATAGGTAGGTACTGCCCATCCATATAGGCAACGCCCGGAGGGTAATTGCGATGATCTGTGTGACATGAAGATAATTTGGGCAATTTGCGCATGTTCTGGCTTTTAGTGATCATTTGTGGGTATCAAAGGTAAAGTTAATTTATATTATGTCTGAAGTATAGCCATGGTAAGACAATTTGCAGGATTTGAATTGATTACAAGCTTTATTTTCAGTTAAGATACTGGCTATGAACTGTTAAATTTAATTAAGGTATATATTCATGTTTAGAGTTTTAAATTTGCTAATGCTGTCTTCAACTTTGGCTTTTATTGTATCTGGGCAAGCTATGTCACAGAGTTTGATTTCCAGCGCAACGTGGTCAAAACCTATTTCATTTGATCACTGTGACAGTAGTGGTTGTAAGAAATATAAAAGTATTGGACTAGACCGCAAATCAGTTGAGATCGGTCAATCAATTTCAATAGTCAATTCAGATAACGGTGAAACAATTTCAGATCTCATTGTAACAGGTATTAAATATGGCAACCAAATAAGAATGTGCTGGATAAATAATGATGAAAACAATGATCCTCCTAGCTATATTGTAGTAGGCGGATGTAAACCTTAGGCACACATCTCTTAACCTAATTTTCTTATATTAACAAAATCTTTCTGATCTTACAAAGCCAACTGGTGTCGTGGAAAAATGCTTTAAAGGTATTTCCAGAGAGTTGATCTTATCAATCACAGCCTGAGAAACATTTCCATAAATTTCTATTGAGAAATGCGTGGCTAATTCACTATGTTTTGCTACATAGTCTCCGACAGGCGGATTATCTGCATGGAATATAAAGTCTTCACTTCTGCGATAAACTTCTGTCCAAACAAATTTATTGGGATCATCGGGGTCTGCATCAAAATTATGAAACAGCATTCCTTCTTCAGTTCTCTCAACCGCTTTATCGGCTTCTTCAGCTATGGCTAGATAGTCATTCACCAAACCCTCTTTCACAGTTATTCTTGCTAATATTATAAAAGGGTTTTCGCCATCTATCATTTTTAATGTCCTAATATCTATGTAAGAGTTATTTATTGATTGAAACTAATAATTCCGCATCAATCTTTATGTTTTCGTGTTCATACTTGTCTCTCATTGGGATGACTGCATTCACGGCAAATTCATCCACAGCTTTCATGGCTTCATCATCAGAAGCAGTAACAAATGCAGTCATTTGTGTAGGGTCGTTTCGATCTTTGTTTATATCAACGATGACATTACCTGATACTGATGGATGACTCCAAGAGAGCCATAACTGCTTCAGCTCTTCTATAAAGGCATCATTGTCAGATTCTGTTGTAAACTTATTGATGTTTAACCGTTTAATTGTGGCCATAAGATTTCTCACCTATCTATTTTAAGAAATTTTTCTTTGATGAACATAGTCATGTACTTTTCCATCTCGCAAGTATGCAACACCCATAACTGTGTCTACACTATCCCCAGAGTTTACTTGGTGTGTTCCAACAATTATTTCATTATTTTCATATAAAGTAACTACGTCACCTACTACCCTAAAATTTGTAGTATTCACCCAATCAAGAGTAGCTTGCCTATCAAAATCTGATGTATTCCATTTAAAGTCTTGTGTAATTACAGCTTCAATATGCGATGAATCATTTGTATTTGTACCCTGTTTCCAAGCATCTACCCATTTTCTCCAGGTAACTGACATTTGATTTTCTCCTTATATTAGTAATATTTACTTATGATCAGGCTAGTGTATCATTTTAATATTATCAATAATAAGGATTAGACCAATGGCTTATGCAAGGATTAACACTATAACTTTTTCATCAGAAGAAGCGGCTGACGAATTACAAGCCAACTATTCTTCAACTGCACCAGAAGGATTTCCCGAAGCTCAATTGCTTGTTGCGGTAAGAACTGGACCACTTACTGCCTCACTAACATCAATCTATGAAGATAAAGCTGCTTTTGATAGATCTGCTGATGAACGCACAAGACGAATGAAAGCTAATGGTCACCTAATGGAAGCAGTCGATGTTCAAGAGGGTGAAGTATATTTGAACCATGCGAGATAACAAATAACCCCATCTTCACATCATATAAAAAGTATTTAGTAATCAGAAAATAGAAATAAATTTTATAAAAGGAATATTTATATGCCTCGTTTATTAGTCACCGTTAAAATATCCAAAGGTTTTGAGACATGGACAGACATGGCAAAATCTTTGGAAGATGAGGCTGGAGCAGAAGGCGCAAAAATTATTTGGGCTGGAGCAAGTCCTGATGAAACTTCTGTGTATGTAATGATGGATGTCCCAAACCCAGAGTTTATGCAAACATTTGGTTTGCGCGAAGACGTAAAAAAAGCCCGCGAAGACGCTGGTGCTGATGTTACATCAACTACAATTATCACTCAAATTGGAGATTATTGGTTAGGTGATTAACCCTATCTATATGACACTGCGAATATGTAATCCCCCCCCATGTCGCCCAAGCATGGAGGGAAATCTAATATCACTTTGGACATAATGAGAGATTATTAGGCTGTCTCTCTGTCACTTAATTAGTTGGTGTGTAATTGGAAGTTTTGTTTCCAGATTTCTTCCACTCAACAATACCATCTGTCAAATGATAGACGTTTTTTAAACCCACTTGATCGATTAATGCATTTCCAAGCATCTCAGTTCTGTTTCCTGTCCTACAATATAATAAAATTGGAGTTTCTGGACCCTTAGCTAAGGAAAAGAATTTTTCTTGAAAATCTTTGTGAAGCTGTCCGCTTTCTGTGAAGGCTGTTATTGTTTCTGCGCCCTCAATGATACCAGTTTCAATCCACTCTTCCTCTCGGCGGATGTCGATTACAATATAACCATCTTTTTGGAGCTCAATAAACTCAGTAGGGCTGGATTGACCAAGCACAACAGGTATCTGTACATCTAATAACTCAATATCAAAAACTAGGGTCGCATTTGGTGGTATTGATGCGCCAGCACCAGCACTGCCGTAGCCTAATTCTGAGGGAATGGTTAGTGTGCGTTTCTCTCCGACCATCATGCCTAATACGCCTTGATCCCATCCCTTAATTACGCTCCCTTGGCCAAGAGTAAATGTAAAAGGTGTTCCACGGTCTAGAGAGCTATCAAATTTTGTACCATCAGTTAATTTTCCTGTATAATGTACTGAAACAGACATTCCGTTTGCTGCCTCGGTACCAGAACCTTTTTGAGTAATTTCAATTTTTAAATCTGAAGTATCCGCCATTGTAAATCCTGTGCTTTGTAAGGCTAAAACGCCCATTATCAGTATTGTGAAAATTTTATTTAACATTTTAAGCCCTTTAAAATCTAATTAAAGCCAACCAGCATTGATTTGGCGTTTATGTGCGACCATTGCGTTTCGCATTAATATAGCAACTGTAACAGGTCCAACACCACCTGTTGTTTGCCTATCATTAATGTGTAATTATTTTTTTTATATTAATTTAGGATTTTGACTGTGTCTTCGATAGAAAAACATTCTGAAATCATAGACTCTGCTATCGCGCGTGACGAAGCCGCACGAAACCCATTGGTTGCTTCGTGGCAACGGTCTCGCGTCCTACATGAACTTAGCCCTGATAAGGTGAATGCCCCGGAACGTATTACGAAACAGGAACTCAACGAAGCACAGGAAGAATTGGGGCTACTGTTGAATTTAAGTAACACAACATTGGATCAATTATATCTGGCCGTGGGTGACGTTGGGTGCAGCGTGGTTTTGGCAGATAAGAATGGGATTGCGATTGCGCGGCGAGGCGCAGAAAGTGACGATTTTACCTTTAATAAATGGGGGCTTTGGACAGGCGCAATTTGGAGCGAGGAAAGCGAAGGCACCAATGGTATTGGCACTTGCATCGTCGAAAAACGACCGCTGACAATTCACAAAGATCAGCACTTTCATTCAAAGAATACAAGGCTTTCGTGTACAGCAGCCCCGATTTTCGATCATAACGCCAACTTAATGGCTGTCATTGACGTATCATCGTGCCGCGCAGATTTGACCGCAAGGTTTTCACAACTCATTTCGCTGGCTGTGGTTGATACCGCGCGACGGATCGAAACAGATCATTTCAGCCAAAGCTTTCCTGATGCACAAATCATTTTAGCACCAGAACCCTACTCAACCAATATGACCAGTAAGCTTCTAAAAGGTACAGCTCTACTTGCCGTTGATCGCGATGACCTTATCATTGGGGCAACGCGCAGTGCGCGGGATTTTTATGGTTTGACGGATGTTGATCTTAATGGTCCACTATCCCTTTCAATACTACAGGGTAAAACGGTAGATCTTGCCCGCGATTACGTTCTGTCAGAGAGCCGCATCATTCAGCAATCATTGGCTAAATCTGGTGGAAATATCAGTGCCGCAGCCCGTGAAATGGGAATCAGTCGGGCGACATTGCATCGTAAATTGAATAAAATTCGGCAGCATTCGGGTTGAATTTTTCACGTTGGCCCCAAGTTATTTATAAAAATTGTCGCAGTTCTGCTACACATTATTACACCTGTAGCACACCTGACACACATCACCGAATAGGGTGGCCTACCTCATAGTGACAGAACAATAGTAATAGAAGAGCCTTCTCCTTAGTTGCATATAGCAACATTTTCTTGGGAGGAAAAAATGAAACTAAGGAGGAAACTATGACATTTAAATTCAAAGCTAAATACGGAAACTACATTGGTGGCAAATTTGTCGATCCTGTAGATGGTAAATATTTCGATAATATATCACCTGTAAACGGAAAAGTATTGTGTCAAATACCCCGTTCTAATGAAAAGGACATCAACCTTGCTTTGGACTCTGCACACTCTGCCAAAGTTTCTTGGGGAGCGACGTCCGTCACTGAAAGAAGTCAGATATTACATAAAATAGCTCAGGTAATGGAAGACAATTTAACTACACTTGCCGAGGCGGAAACCTGGGACAATGGTAAGCCAATCCGCGAAACTACAAATGCCGATCTTCCATTGGCTGTGGATCACTTTCGTTACTTTGGAAGCGTCATTCGCGCCCAAGAGGGGTCATTAAGTGAACTTGATGGAGATACTGTCGCATACCACTACCAAGAATCACTTGGCGTAGTTGGACAAATTATTCCATGGAATTTTCCAATTCTTATGGCGGTTTGGAAAATAGCACCTGCCTTGGCTGCAGGAAACTGTATTGTACTAAAACCAGCCGAGCAAACACCCGCATCCATATTGGTTTTACTTGAACTTATTAGTGATCTATTGCCTGAAGGCGTTTTAAACGTCGTTAACGGCTATGGTCTCGAGGCTGGTAAGCCACTTGCTTCAAGTACTCGTATTGCGAAGATTGCTTTCACTGGTGAGACAACAACAGGTCGTTTGATAATGCAATATGCTTCTGCAAATATCATTCCATGCACATTAGAATTAGGTGGTAAATCACCAAATATTTTCTTCAAAGATATCATGGATGAAGATGATGCATTCTTTGATAAAGCTATTGAAGGTCTAGTATTGTTTGCATTTAATCAAGGCGAAGTTTGCACTTGCCCAAGCCGTGCGTTGATCCATGAAGATATTTACGATGATTTTATGGCTCGATGTTTGGAGCGCATTAAAGCAATTGTTCAAAGTGATCCACTTGACTCAAATACAATGGTAGGTGCGCAAGCATCGCGTGAGCAATTCGAAAAAATTCTATCATATATGGATATTGGGAAAAAAGAAGGCGCTGAATTGTTGATTGGTGGTGGTGCCGCAGAGACTACTGGAAATATGGAAGGTGGTTATTACATCCAACCAACTGTATTTAAAGGTACGAATGATATGCGGATTTTCCAAGAAGAAATTTTTGGCCCAGTTTTATCAGTAACAACCTTTAAAACAGATGAAGAAGCGTTGGAAATTGCCAATGATACACTTTATGGCCTAGGTGCTGGTGTATGGAGCCGCGATGCTAATAAATGTTACCGTTTTGGCCGTGCAATTGAAGCTGGTCGTGTTTGGACAAATTGTTATCACGCTTATCCAGCGCATGCAGCATTTGGTGGCTACAAAGCATCAGGTATTGGCCGTGAAAACCACCTAATGATGTTGGG
>Ga0206124_10000580_pt1 | contig 29411 bp, 40 predicted proteins | sample Helgoland_Spring_3_FD_148671 | JGI IMG/M metagenome (GOLD analysis project Ga0206124, IMG submission 148671) | Pelagic subsurface seawater microbial communities from Kabeltonne, Helgoland, North Sea - Helgoland_Spring_Bloom_20160321_2 | ecosystem: Environmental > Aquatic > Marine > Epipelagic ... | reverse complement strand
AAAAAATGTCTATAGTAGGTACTAGGTATGAAGACATCGCACTTGTACTCGGAATCTCTCACGACACACTTACCAAGTATTATAAGCAAGAGTTAGAGCTTGGTCGCATAGAAGCTAATGCTGCTATCGCAGGCACATTGTTTGAGAAGGCTAAGCAGGGTGATACTTCCTCTATGATATTCTGGCTTAAGACTCGTGCTCAATGGTCTGAAAAAAATACCACAGAGTTAACTGGAGAAGGGGGTGCCCCCATTAATATAAAAGTCATTACAGGTATTGATTAATGAAACGCCATTTCCAAATTTTTGCAGGATAAAAAATGGGCATATTGACACACATCATTCCTATAGTATTAGGCTTCATTGCTAAACTTGCAGCCATTAAATCTAAACAGGCGCATGAACAACAAACAATGATGTTACAAGCTATGTCTGCTAAAAAGATGCAGATAGATTCAGCAAGAAAAGCATCTAGTAAAGAGTCAGGTATGGCAGCATGGAACAGACGTTTCCTTATTATCGTTATACTAGCACTGGTAGCAATCTATCCACTAGCTGGTGTATTTAATATAGAAACTATTATTCCTGTAACAAATAAAGGATGGAGTTTCCTAGGATTATTTACGGTAGGTGATAGCACGACCTTTGAGACAGTAAAAGGATTGTATAAATTTGATGAGATATTCCAATGGGCTACTCTTATTATAGAGTTCTACTTTGGCGGACAACTAGCAAAGGCAAATTAAATGGCAGGTTTATTAGAAAAATTAAATATAGAAGACCTTGGTGCAAAGTTATCAAAGTTTTCAGGGTTATTAGGAATGGGTCAAGCTGATCCACAGCAGTTACAAGGATTAATTCCTGAATCAAAAACTAAACCTAAATCTACTTATGATAAATTTAAAAATGCAGAAACATTAGGCTTAGAAGGTGCAGATGCTTTTATTAGAACAAATGCTAACTTAGCACCTGGAGGTAGTTCTGCTTACGGACCTGTTCAAATGACTGGTACGCTTGTACAAGATATGAAAGATAAAAAAGTTATACCTGAGGAATTAATGGATTATACTGATAGATTTTTAAATCAATCTAAAAAGTTTCTTGAGTATGGTAATGAACCTAATAAACCAGGATATGATCCTAAGTATGAATATGGAGGATCTGGAGACCTAACATCAGAAAAAGATATGGAAGATTATAAACGTCTTGCTGATGTAATAATTAAATATCATGAAGACAAATCTGGAGGAGATGAGTTAAAATTAATTAATTCATGGAGGTTTGGTATGAATAGTGATAAGTCTGTAGATAAAGAAGATAAAGATTACTTAAAAAGATATAAATATTAATTTACTAGGAAGCTACTATGAAATGCAAAGGTAAAGGCAAAAAAGGTTACGGAAAGAAAGGTAAGTAATATGTGGTCCTGTCATATATACTGGGGCTTCGGATTTGGCTTTGAGTTTTATGAAGCAGAACTAGAGTTTGAAGACGGTTCAAAAGACCCGATATCATATCTTTTAATTAACATCGGACCGATAAGGATACAACGTGGAGAGTACATCTGAACAAGAGCCAAAAGCTCACGAGGATAAACTTGAAGAACTAAAGAGGTGGTTTGAAGCAATAGGAGATTGTGTATAATGGCTATTAAAAAAGGTAGTGAAACATTTAGTGGTTACAACAAACCTAAGCGTACTCCTGGACACAAGACAAAGTCACACGCTGTACTAGCAAAAGAAGGTGATAAAGAAAAGCTCATACGATTTGGTCAGCAAGGTGTGTCAGGTGATAAAAAGCCTACCGCTAGACAAAAGTCATTTAAAGCAAGACACGCAAAGAATATAGCAAAAGGTAAGATGTCAGCAGCTTACTGGGCTAATAAAGTTAAATGGTAGACGACTCACCGTGTAACGGAATATGTAAGATAGTAGATGACACTGATGGAACCCCTAAGTGTATAAGCTGTAAAAGAACCTATGAAGATATTGATGATTGGTTCAAGTTATCAAGAGAAGCAAGATTATACAGGATGGAACAACTTAAACAGGAGCGATGACCCGTAAGGAGTCGCATAAGCATGGCACAAAAACAAGTAACCACAGGCTATAAGCCTAGAGCACCACAAAAACAAATACATGATTTAGTAAAAAACAACCGCTTCACTGTTGTTGTAGCTCATAGGCGTATGGGAAAAACAGTATGTGCTATTAATCAATTGATTCATTCAGCACTAAACTGTGACAAAAAAAATCCTCGGTTCGCCTATATAGCTCCTACGTATAACCAATCCAAAAGGATTGCATGGGATTACTTACTAGAGTATACGCAAGCGTTAGGAGGTAAAGCTAACATTGCAGAATTAAGAGTAGACTTTATGGGCCGTAGAATTAACTTATATGGCGCAGATAATCCTGACTCACTACGTGGTATTTACTTAGATGGATGTGTACTAGATGAAGTAGGTAACATTAGTCCTACGTTATTTACTGAGATTATCCGCCCGGCATTATCAGATAGAATTGGTTATGCAGTAGCAATGGGTACACCTAAAGGTAATAACCATTTTAAAGATTTAAGAGATAGAGGTAAAGCAGAAGACGGTTGGAAGTTATTAGAGTTTAAAGCTTCAGAGACTAACATAGTAGACCCAGACGAATTAAAAGCTGCTAATAAAGAAATGGGTGATGATAAGTACCAACAAGAGTTTGAGTGTAGTTTCTCTGCTCCTGTAGAAGGCTCATACTATTCAGCTATTATTAATAAAATAGAAGCAAATAAACAAATAATAGATATACCTAAAGACGAACTAGCACAAACATTTACTGGTTGGGATTTAGGTATTTCAGATAGCACCAGTATTTGGGTAGCACAGTTAGTTAATAAAGAAATACGACTAATAGATTTTGTTGAGAATCATGGCGTAGGTCTTGACTATTATGTTAATTGGTTAAGAGAGCATGACTATATGCACGCTACACATATACTACCTCACGATGTAGCTGTAAGAGAATTAGGAACAGGTAAGTCTAGAAAAGAAATGCTAGAGGAATCTGGACTTAATATTACTGTTGCTAGCAAACTAACCGTTATGGATGGGATAGCAGCAGCTAGGCGCATTCTTCCACGGTGCTGGTTTGATATTGATAAAACTAAAATAGGATTAGATGCTCTAAGAAATTATAGAAGAGTGTTTGACGAAAAACGTAACGTCTTTCATGACAGACCATTTCACGATTGGGCCTCTCATGCAAGTGATGCTTTTAGGTATTTAGCTGTAGGATTGGATGAATCTCCTGCAGAAGCGTGGTCTAAACCACTTGAAGTTAACAACACATGGATTGTATAAATGGATGATAATTTATTAAAGAGTATTCTTGAGTCAGAGATTGACGATGCTATTGGCTATCTTGAAACGGAAACTACCGATGAAAGACAGAGAGCCTTAGAATACTACATGAGAGAACCGTACGGCAATGAAGTGCCAAAAAAGTCTCAGATAGTTACAGGTGAAGTAGCTGAAGTAGTAGACGGTGCATTACCTCAAATCATGAAAGTATTTACTTCATCTAAAGATGCGGTTGTATTTGAACCCGTTAGTCAAGGCGATGAAGCTACAGCAGAACAAGCAACAGCTTATGTTAACCACATATTCTACAAAGACAATGATGGCTTTGAGATTATGCACGACTGGTTTAAAGACGGTCTTATGCAAAAGGTTGGCGTAGTTAAAGCTTACTGGGATGATAAAAAAGATGTAACCAAAGAAAAGTATTATGGTCTAACAGATGACGAGCTTGCTATGATTATGCAAGATGAAGATGTAGAGATTGTAGAGCAAAGCACTGAAGAGCAAATCATAGAAAATGATCCTGTGCAAGATCCTATGACAGGTATGGAAATGGAAGTACCTCCTACTGTTATCAGAACGCACGACATTAAAGTATCCAGAACGGTAGATAAAGGTAAAGTAAGAATAGAAAACGTACCGCCTGAAGAGTTCCTTATATCTAAACGAGCAAGAACCATATCAGATTCAGACTTTGTAGCACACAGAAAGATGACTACACGTTCTGACTTAATTGCTATGGGTTATGATGAAGACATAGTTTATTCATTATCTACAGGTGATGCACTAGAGTTTAGTCCAGAACGTATTGCACGATACACACGTGGTGAAATGCCTACGGACCAAGACACTACTGACCCATCTATGCAGTTAGTAGAATACTACGAGTGTTACATTAGAACAGATATGGATGGTGATGGTATAGCAGAGCTAAGACGTGTTTGCTATTCTAATCATGAGATATTACATAATGAAGAATGTGACTATGTGCCATTCCATTCTGTATGTCCTATTCCGATTCCACATAAGTTCTTTGGACACTCACTAGCAGACAGAGCTATGGACTTACAATTAATTAAGTCTACTATTACTCGTCAGATGCTAGACAATCTATACCTTACCAACAACTATAGAGTAGGTGCAGTAGAAGGACAGGTCAACTTAGATGACTTATTAACCTCTACCGCTGGTGGTGTGATTAGGATTAAGAACCCAAATGCTTTAGTGCCTATGCAAGTAACCTCTAACGCTAACCAGTCATTCCCTATGTTGGAGTACTTAGATAGCGTACAAGCTAAACGTACAGGTATCAGTGATTCACAACAAGGTCTTGACCCTAACATGATGCAGAATGTAACTGCTACCGCAGTATCTGCTATGACTACCGCATCGCAAGGTAAGCTAGAACTAATTGCTCGTATCTTTGCTGACACAGGAGTAACCTCACTCTTTAGAGGCATACTACATTTAGTATGTAAGTACCAACCTAAGGCTCGTATTATTAAAGTACGTGGTGACTATGTACCGTTTGACCCAAGAGAATGGAACACAGAATACAATGTATCTGTTAATGTAGGCCTTGGTACAGGTAACAAACAAGAACAACTAGCAACAATGCAAATGATTCTTGCTAAACAAGAAGAGGTTATTAAAGGCTACGGACTTAACAACCCATTAGTTAACCTTAAACAGTACCGAGATACTTTAGCTAAGTTTATTAACATGGCTGGCTTTAAAGATGACTCTGCTTTCCTTATGGATATTACTGAAGAGCAAGCGGCTATGTTAGCAAAACAAGCAGCTGAAACTCCTCCACAAGATGATCCTAATACTAAAGCTGCTAAGATTCTAGCTGAAGTAGAAAGAGAAAAAGCTCAGATGAAAATGCAAGAGCAAATGGCTAAGTTAGAATTAGAAAAACAACAGATGGAATTAAAAGCTCAAAAAGAAATGCTAGAGTTGCAACAAGATAGAATGCAGTTTGAAAAAGAAATGGCATTGAAAGAGTTGGAGTTAGCACAGAAAGCATCTAACGATGACAAGAAAACTAACATCAATCAATCTAAAGAACTTATTAACGCATTAGATAAAATACAAAACCTTTCACAGCGAGGTGTGTAAATGACTTTATCTGAAGCAATGCAAAACATACTGGGTAGCCCAGAGTTTCAAGAAGTTATGAAAGAAATGAAAGACTCTCAAATGCAAATGATTATGTATTCGGGTGATGACGAATCTCAGATGAGAGAATTTGCTTATCAACGAATAAGGTCTATTAACGAAATTATGTCTAATCTTGAATCTATCGCACAAACAGGCGAGATAAAAGATAAGGCATGGAAGATATTATAGGCATTTGCCTACTAATCGGTAACCTCCCGTAGAGGAATAAAAGGTAATACAAATGAGTGATGAAACCATGACTCCCCAAGAGGGAAGTGGAGAACTAACTGTAAGAGATGCAGCTAACCAATGGGAAGGCTTTTTGACATCAGGTGAGGACTCCAACGAGCAACCAGAAGCTGTTGAAACAGAAGCAGTAGAACAGGATAGCGAGGAAGCAGAAGACCAAGCAGATTACGAGGAAGCTGTTGAAGCGACCGAAGATGAAGTGGAAGAATATGCTGACTCTGAAGATGATGAAACTGAAGTTGAAGAAGAGGAGCAACCACAAACCTTTCGTGTAAAAGCGGCAGGTGAGGAGAAGGATGTTACCCTTGATGAATTAATGCAGGGTTATCAACTTGGTGCAGACTATACGAAAAAGACTCAGGAAGTATCTGAGGCTCGCAAAGTAATAGAAGCAGAATCTAAAGCTATTACCGAAGCGCAACAAGTTAGAGATACATATGCTCAGCGATTAAAATCTGTTGAAGATTTTCTTAAACAAGGAGATAGTCAAGAAGATTTAATTGCAATGAAAGAGAACGACCCGATAGGATACGCAGTTAAGGTCGCAGAATTGACCGAGAAAAAAGAGCAACTACAAGCTATAAAAGCTGAACAGGACCGCATTGCTAAAGAGCAACAAGCGGATTACCAAAAAGCTATGCAAAATAAAGTTGCCGAAGAATCAAAAAAATTAGCAGCAGTCCTTCCAGAGTTTTCAGACAAAGTCAAAGGCGAACAAATCAGAAATGAAATTCGCAATTATGGCAAATCAGTGGGATTCACAGACGATGAGTTATCTCAAGTCTATGACTCACGACACGTCCTTGTACTGCATAAAGCAGCCATGTACGACAAGCTACAGAAATCTAAACCCGGTGTTAAGAAGAAAGTGGCCAATGCTCCTAAGATGGTTAAGTCTGGGACAAAAGTTAAGCAAGGCAACAATGATGTACAAAGGCGACAAAAACAACAGCTTAAAGGCTCAGGCAAAGTGCGTGATGCTGCTAAGTTATTTGAAAACTTTATTTAAGGAAATTTAAACAATGGCAACTTATCAAACCTACCAATCAGTTGGTAACAGGGAAGACCTCACAGATATGATCTATGATATCTCCCCTACAGAAACACCTTTCATGTCATCTATTGGCAAAACTAAAGCAACAGCAACTTTCCATGAATGGCAAACAGACTCACTAGCAGATGCAACTGTTAATAACGCTGCGGTTGAGGGTGCGGATGCAAGTTCTGCTACACTATCTCCTACTACAAGAGTAGGTAACAGAACACAAATCTCACAAAAAACTATCCAGATTGCTGGTACTGAAGAAACAATTGACAAGGCTGGTCGTAAGTCAGAAAAAGCTTATCAACTTGCTAAAGCATCTTCAGAACTAAAACGTGATATGGAAAAAATCATGTTGGCTAACCAAGCTGCTTCAGCTGGTGATTCAACAACAGCACGTACACTTGGTTCACTACAAGCATGGTTAAACACTAACGCTGTTTTAGGTGCTGGTGGTGTAGCTGGCTCACTAGGTACTACAGCTCGTGTATCTGGTACAGATGCAGCTTTCACAGAAGCTATGTTAAAGTCTGCTGTTAAATCAGCATACACAAACGGTGGTAACCCAACCGTGCTAATGGTTTCTCCAACACAAAAACAAGTAGTTTCTACTTTTGCAGGTATTGCAGAGCAACGCTATGCAGCTCCAGCTAACAAGCAAACTACTATCGTTGGTGCAGCTGACGTATATCTATCAGACTTCGGTACACTATCTGTTGTTCCTAACAGATTTACTACTCCTGATGCAGATGACAATGGCGAACAAGCATTCGTACTTGATCCTGAGTACGCAGCAGTAGCTTTCCTACGTCCTTTCCAAACTAATGAACTAGCTAAAACAGGTGACTCTGAGAAGACTCAGCTTTTAGTTGAATACACATTAGAAGTGAAGAACGAAGCAGCTCATGCAATTATTGCTGACTTAGCTGAGTAATAAAGGTTAGATAGCCCTCTTCGGAGGGCATCTCCTTACGAGGACATTATGGCAAAACTATTAAAAAAAGATGAGTTAAGACAATCGGTATCACACGATACTGATGAAGGTATTGTTATTGCAACACAACAAGATGTTACAGACATCATTGAACAGAATAAAAGAGAGTACAACGCATCATCCACGACATGGGGTGACGGTGACGTGTTCTCTAACAAGATAGCTTCTATACCTTTTACGGTGATAGACGAACTAAACAAACAGAAGATTATGCGTGGCTTCCACGTAGTAGACCCTAAACGATTTAAAGCGTGGTTGAACAATCCTGACAACAGGTTCTTTAGAACTAAACAAGGCACAGTATAATGGCATTCTTTACCGACTACACAACACTACAGTCTACGATAGCTGATTACTTAGCACGTACTGATTTAACAGACCAGATACCTGAGTTTATTAAATTAGGCGAAGTAAGACTTGCTAGAGATTTACGCATCAGACAAATGCTAAAAGTAGCAACTGCTGTAGCGACTACAGGTGACTCTACCGTATCTTTGCCATCAGACTTCCTTGCTATGAAAGACTTACACTTTCAAGGTAACCCTGTAAACCCTATTGAGTTTTTATCTACCAGTAACTTTTTTAGAAATGCAGGAACAACAAATAAAGGTTGTCCACGCTACTACACACTACTAGGTGCAGAGTTTCAATTTGCTCCTGTACCTGACTCAGACTATACGCTACAAATGGTTTACTATTACAGACCAGCTTATTTGAGCGACACGAATCCTTCTAACTTATGGATGGCTTACACACCTGATTTGCTACTATACGCAGCACTCGGTGAAGCAGAACCATATTTGATGAACGATGAACGATTACAAACATGGGCATCTATGTATGACAGAGGACTTGTTGCTTTAACTAAGAGTGATGACGATGCTGAATATCCTGCTACACCACTATCTATAACTATATCTAAGAGGTAATTTACTATGGCTGAAATGTCAAACTATTTGGAAAACGCACTACTTAACGGAACATTGAACGGTACAACGTACACTGCTCCAACTACTGTCTATGTATCACTATGGACATCTAATCCTAACGATGACGGTTCAGGTACAGAAGTATCTGGTGGCTCATACGTTAGAACTGCGGTATCTTTTGCAACTGCTTCAGGCACAACAGGTCTAGTGGCTACTGATGCAGACGTTACTTTTCCTACAGCAACTGCTGGTTGGGGTACTGTAGGTTGGATAGGTATTAACGATGCTGCTTCTGGTGGTAACCTTTTATATCACACAGCTTTAGATACTGCAAAAACTATTGACTCAGGTGATATTTTTAAAATCACTACTGGCAACCTAACCGTAGAATTAGCGTAAGGATAGCACATGGCTCTCGTCTTTAAAGATAGGGTAAAGGAAACTACTGCTACCACAGGTACAGGCACAGTTACATTAGCTGGTGCTAGTGCAGGCTTCCAATCATTTAGTGTCATTGGTGATGCTAATACTACCTACTATACGTTAGTATCGGGTAGTGAATGGGAAGTAGGTATTGGTACTTACATATCGTCAGGAACAACGCTGTCTAGGGACACCGTACTAGAGTCTAGCAATGCTGGCTCTAAAATTACTTTAGCTGGCACTAGCGATGTATTCTGTACTTACCCAGCAGAAAAAGCAGTAGTACTAGATGAAACTAATACCGCTTATGTGCCACAAATAGCAGCAAGTAATGGCGTATCATTAACAAAAAATAACATCAGCTCAAACTTTACTATACCGACAGACTATAATGGATTTGCTGTTGGACCTCAAACAGTTGACTCAGGAGTAGCATTTACTATTCCTTCTGGTAGTCGCTACATCGTAATTTAGGGATAATACATATGGCATCAACTATAAACGCATCAACCACAGGAGTCGGAGGCATTGTAACTTCGGCTGATAATACAGGTAATATAGACGTACAGTCAGCAGGTACTACGGTTATGTCTGTGACATCGGCAGGGGTGGACGTAACTGGAGAGCTTGATGTTACTACTAACCTTGTAGTAAATGGTCAAGGCTACTCACCTACACTAACACTTACCGATGGTGCTACTATTAACTGGGACACAGACTCAGGACAAGTTGCTACCGTAACGCTTGGTGGTAATAGAACAGTTGCTGCACCTACTAACCTAGAGAGCGGAGCATTCTACGCACTAGAGATAGTGCAAGGCACTGGAGGTCAAACATTGGCCTGGAACGCAGTGTTTAAATTTACTGGTGCAGTTGCCCCTACACTATCTACCGCAGCAGGTGCTAAAGATTTCATCACATTTAGAAGTGACGGCACTAACTTATATGAACAAGGTCGTAGCATAGGAGTTGCATAAATGTTTGTAGGAATGGGTGCTAACGGTGCAAGTGGTGGTTATAACCTAGAGAACAGCTTACGCTTTCGTTCGTCTGCTTCTGCTTATTTAAGTAGGACTCCTGCTACTGCAGGTAATCAAAAAACTTGGACATTTAGTTGTTGGGTAAAATTTGGTGATATAGGTTCTGGTTATGCAACTTTATTTTCAGGCGGAACAGTTATATCAGGCACACAAGGTGGAAATAGAATTGCTCTTTATATGTCATCAAATCAATTAATATTAAATATTGGTGGTATTGGTTCTTCTATTACAACATCAGCAGTATTTCGTGACCCTTCAGCTTGGTATCATGTAGTAGGTGTACTTGATACACCTCAAGCAGACTCTGCCGATAGAGCAATTATTTATGTAAATGGAGTTAGACAAACAGTAACAACAGGATTTACATATAACCAAAATGAAAGTTTTGGTGTTAATACAACACAATTACATACAATAGGAACATTCTCTAATAGTATAGGTTCATTTAATACTGACGGCTACCAAACAGAAGTAAACTTCGTAGACGGGCAAGCACTTACAGCATCAGACTTTGGTGAATACAATGAAGACACAGGTGTATGGCAACCTATAGAATACGAAGGCACATATGGTACTAACGGATTCTACTTAAAAGGTCGTGGCACAGATAACTCTAGTAATGGTAACAACTGGACAGAGAATAACTTTAACACAACTAATAGTGCATTAACTACCTACGACATCATGACAGATGTCCCTACACTAACCGATGAAGATACGGCTAACTTTGCTGTTATTAATCCTTTAAATTCATCTACTACAACAGTGCCTACAACCTCTAATGCTAATTTAAGAATAGTAGGAACTGTTAATGCTTATCAGGGTATGTATATGTCAATGGCTATACCTTCAACTGGTAAATGGTATTTTGAATATACATATGACACTAAACAAACGGTAGGTGGAAATCAACAAACTTTAATTACTCCTAGTCCTTCTTTGTCTGGAAGTGGTGCTACATCAGACAGCACAACTTTGTATGGATTATATTCCAATAGTAACTATCAATATGGTTCTACTGGTCAAACTGATTTAGGTATTGCTGCTGTAGCTGGTAATACACAAATGGTTGCCTATGATTCTGATACTGGTAAATTATGGTGGGGATATAATGGAACATGGTTTTTATCTGGAAACCCTAGTGCTGGAACTAACCCATTAGCAACTCAAACAGCTAGTATAGAAAAATACATAGCTAATGTTACTTATGGAACAAGTGGTACTACCTCTTACAACTTCGGACAAAGACCATTTGCCTACACACCACCTGCAGGCTTTAAAAAACTCAACACATTTAACCTACCTGATAGTAGCATTGTAGATGGTAGTGAGAATTTTGTAACAGCAGTATATACAGGTAATGAAGTAGCAAGAAGTATTGACAATACTATTACTGATGGAAGTAATCCTCAAGTAGAAACAGGTGACCCTATTCAGTTTGGTTCTGATTTTGTATGGATAAAGAGAAGAGACGCTAGTGGTTCACACGCTTTATTTGATAGTGTTCGTGGTGCAGGTAGATACCTACGAAGTGAATTAACAAATGCAGAAGTTTTTGTCGGTAGCACATTATCTTCTTTTGATTCTAATGGATTTTCTTTAGGCAGTAACTCTGTTTGGAATGGTGTAGGTAAAACTCTTGTAGCATGGAACTGGAAAGCAGGAGGTACAGCAGTATCTAACACAGACGGAACAATAACAGGTGGTTCGTTAGTATCTGCTAACCCAACAGCAGGGTTTAGTATAGTGACATATACAGGTAATGGAACATCAGGTGCTACTATTGGTCATGGGTTAGGGGTAGCTCCAAGTATGGTTATTGTAAAATCAAGAAATGATGCTCCTGGATATTGGATGGTATACCATAGCGGAATGACATCTGCTAGTTACTGGATGGCTCTAAATGTTACTTCCGCACAATCAGCTGCAACATGGTTTTGGAACAATACAGCACCAACATCTAGTGTATTTACTGTTGGAAATGACCAATCAGTAAATTTAAGTGCTTCTTGGGATTATGTAGCTTACTGCTTTGCAGATGTAGAAGGATACAGTAAGTTTGGTAGCTACACAGGTAATGGTTCTGCTGATGGACCGTTTACTTTTACTGGATTTAGACCTGCTTATGTGTTGATTAAGAGGACTGATGCTGCAGGAACTTGGATTATAAAAGATACTAGTAGAAATGTATATAATACAGCGACCAGTAATCTATACCCAAACCTATCTAATGCTGAAGATAACTATGCAACTGTTGAATTAGATATGATATCCAATGGATTTAAATTGCGAGGTACAGCAGCCGACCAAAACGCATCAGGTGGTACATACATATATATGAGTTTTGCAAGCAACCCATTCAAGAACAGTCTGGCTCGGTAGCATGGGTAAATTAATATACATGGTAGGGAAAAGATATAGCAGATTAACTATCATTTCTCGTGCAGAAAATGAAGGCACAAGGGCATCATGGAATTGTGTTTGTGACTGTGGAAACACTATTACTCTTAATGGCAAACAAATAAGAAGTGGTCATACAAAGTCTTGTGGTTGCTATCGTAAAGAAGTAACTGCACCAGCACAAGGTAAGTCAAATATTAAACATGGTTTATCAAGAACTAAAGGTTATGCAAGGTTTCATAGTCGTTTAAGAGAAATTGCCGAAATTAGACAAAGACCTATATGGGCTAATTTAAAAAAGATTATGGAAATATATGTGAATAGACCTGAAGGCTATCATGTAGACCATATTATACCCTTACGAGGAAAAACAGTATCAGGACTCCATGTGGAAAGTAATTTGCAGTACTTACCAGCATTAGAGAATATGAAAAAACACAATACTTTTAAAGGACTATCACATGTTTAAATTAAATGGTAAGACACTTCCTATAGACAGGGGTTTTACACACAATGACATACAGTACCCAAGAAATTGGTTACGACTATCCACACAGGAAGACAAGGATGCTCTTGGTATTACATGGGAAGCAGACCCTGTTAGGGCATCAGATGTATACTACTGGAATGGTGAACTAGATAATCCTAAAGCATTAGAAGATGTAGATGCGGTAGATGAAGATGGCAACCCAGTATGGGAACAAGAGCTAGATAATTCTGACCCAGAGAATCCAGTCATGGTAGACACCGATGTTCAGGTAGTTACTCATGGTCTGAAGCACACAATGATAAACCAAGTTAAGCATACAGCAGGTACGATGCTAGCACAAACAGACTGGTATGTAGTACGCAAAGCAGAAAGAGAGGTAGCAATACCAGAAGATGTAGTAGCAGAACGTGCTCATGTAGTAGCAGAATCAGAAAGGCTAGAGGTAGCCATAGCAGCTTGTGCAGATGTGGAAGCTCTTATAGAAGTGATGAACAACCAGAACTGGGGTGAATAATGGCTGTAACTATTAATGGCGATACAGGTGTTGATAAGGTCCAAGACTCAGCTATATATGATGACGCTACAACCTCTACAGGATTCTTTGCTTTACCTACAGGCACAACTGCACAAAGACCAGTAAGCCCAACTACTGGTATGCAAAGATTTAACAGTACTACTGGGTATATGGAGTACTACAACGGAACAACTTGGGAGCAAATTGCTTTTCCATATGAAGTTGAATATCTAGTTGTTGCTGGCGCAGGTGGTGGCGGCGCAGACCTTGGCGGTGGTGGTGGTGCTGGTGGTTATTTAGCGCAATCAACAACAATTACGCCTATTACTGCGTACTCCGTTACGATTGGCGCGGGTGGTGCTGGTGGAACTGCACCAAGGGAAACAAGTTCTTCTTTCGGTAAAGATGGCTCTAACTCAGTTTTTGGGCTTTTTTCTGCTGTTGGCGGTGGCGGTGGCGGTACATATTGGAATGGTAACGCTACTTATGAAACTGGTCGCTCTGGTGGTTCTGGCGGTGGCGGTGGCGGAACCACCACAGGTGCTCCCGGCACAGGGACAGCGGGACAAGGAAACAATGGTGGTCAAGCATACGGCGGTTCTCCCTATTACGGTGGCGGCGGCGGTGGCGCGGGTGCGGTAGGCGCAAATGCAACTAGTTCTTCTGGTGGTAATGGTGGCGCTGGTATTGACTGGCAATCCCTAGGAACAAGTTACGGTGGAGGCGGTGGCGGTTCGGCATACGGTAGTGGTACTGGTACGGCATTTGGCACTGGTGGCGCTGGCGGTGGCGGTAACGGTGGATATGGTTCTACCACTAACACCACTGGTGGTAGCGGTACTGCAAATCGTGGCGGTGGTGGTGGTGGTGCGGCATTCAACGGCACCGCTGGTGCGCCCGGTAATGGTGGCGCTGGTGGTTCAGGCATCGTAATTATTCGTTATTTAGGTGCGCAACGCGGTACTGGTGGCACTGTTACTTCCGCAGGCGGTTATACCTATCACACCTTTACATCGTCCGGCACGTTTACAGGATAAGGAGAATTTGAATGTCACATTTTGCAAAAGTAAATAACGGAATAGTAGAACAAGTCATTGTTGCAGAGGCAGACTTCTTTGATAACTTCGTAGACTCTAGTCCTGGTCAATGGATACAAACATCATACAACACACACGCTAATCAGCATCCAGAAGGCAGACCACTACGAGGTAATTATGCAGGCGTAGGGTTTACATACGACCATTCTAATGATGTATTCTACGAGCCACAACCTTACCCATCATGGACACTAAATGAAACTACATGGACATGGGATGCTCCAGTAGCTTACCCAGATGATGACAAGATTTATGAATGGGATGAAGCTACAACTAATTGGGTAGAAGTAACTAATTAATGTTTGGCTTTCAATCATTTTCGGAAGCTCCTTATAGTACCGTAGGTGGAGTAGTTGCCAAGCTAGGCTCTGCATCTATCACAGGTGTAGGCACAGTTGTCGCTGATGCGTTACGAGTTAGAACATCTAGTGGTGCTATATCTGCTACTGCTACAGTAACGGCTGATGGACTAAAAATAACATTTGGTTCAGGTAGTATTACAAGCACAGCGTTATTAACCGCATTAGGTGGTTTAGTTAACGATGCTAGTGGTACTATTACAGGTCAAGCTACAGTCACCGCTAACGCTATTTACATAGCATTTGGTAGTGGCGATATAAGTGGTGCTGCAACGCTCACAGTGGCTCTCTCAGGCTCTATTATCTATGCTGATGCAAGTATATCAGGAGAGGCTACATTAACGGCTGAAGGGCTTAGAATACGTCTTAACGATGCTAGCATATCTGGTACTGCTAGCGTATTTGCTTTAGGTGGATTTACTACAACAGGTAGTGCAAGTGTAGAAGGGGTAGCAACATTAAGTGTCTTAGGAGGAGTAATTAAGTCTTTTGATGCTTCTATAAATAGCGTTGGAACAGTAACAGCATTAGGAACAATACTAGGTGAAGAATGGACTGATGTAGTATATGACGTAGAGGCATGGACTACTACCGCTCCTGGTAGTAGTGTTTGGACAGATTCAACAGTAGGTGATAACGATTGGAAATTAAAGGGATAACACATGGCAAAAACTAAAGTATCAGAATGGGATTCAAATGCCTCTGGCAATACCGATATTAACGGTATCAACATTAACGAAGGGTGTCCACCTTCTACCATAAACAATGCTATTCGTGAAACAATGGCACAGGTTAAAGATTTAGTAGATGGTTCTAGTGGTGATAGTTTGACTAACTCTGGAACACTAACTTCATCAGGTACATTAGCAGTAACAGGTGCTATGACAGTAGATGGAGCTTCTGGAACATCAGGTCAATTTTTAACATCAACAGGAACAGGCAATACGCCAACATGGACTACACTAACAGCATTTGTATCTGGCATGATTATGTTGTGGTCAGGTAGTGAGGCATCTATTCCTTCAGGATGGGTACTGTGTGACGGTACAAATAGCACGCCAAATTTACAAGACAGGTTTGTTGTTGGAGCTGGAAATACTTATGCAGTAGATGCTAACGGTGGTAGTGCAGATGCCGTTGTAGTTAGCCATACGCATTCTACTACTGTATCAGACCCTGGTCATGCTCATGGATGGTCTTACAGTAACAGGCTTTTATATAATGCTGGTGGAGGAAATCCTAATACTTATCCTGGTGGAGCAGCTAATCAAACCACATCTTCTGCTACCACTGGAATTTCGGTAACAGCAAACTCTACTGGTGTAAGTGGCACTAATGCTAACTTACCTCCTTACTATGCACTCTGTTACATTATGAAGTCTTAATATGTCAAATCAAAGAATCCAATTTACCGAATGGTTGCCAGACCAGCCTGCTACTGCTGGCTCACTGAATGATGCTAAAAACGTATTCCCTGTAGGTATAGGATACGGAGCATTTCCTAGTGCAGAAGATTACTCTAACGCTGCTAGTGAACCACTAAACGCTATCTTTGTTGCTAAGTATGGTGACAACGTACAAGTATTTGCTGGTGGGGCAACTAAGCTATTCTTAATGGATAACACCACACTTAACTTAATGGATGTATCTAAAGCTGGTGGGTATGGTGGTAATAGCACATGGAAGTTTGAACAGTTTGGACAAGTAGTATTAGCCTCTAACAACTCTGAGATAATACAAGCATGGACTGTTGGAGTATCTACATCATTTGCTGATGTATCTGCAACCGCTCCTGTAGCAAAAGATATTGCTACTGTTAGGGACTTTGTGTTTGCAGGCAATATTGCAGGTGGTACAGATGCTAACAAAGTACAGTGGTCAGACATTAATGATGAAACTGATTGGGTATCTGGCTCTACAAGTCAAAGTGATTACCAAATTATTCCTGATGGCGGTAACATACAAGCTATAACAGGTGGTGAGTTTGGAATTATCTTCTTAGAAAAAACACTGGTACGTGCATCTTATGTTGGCTCTCCATTGTTCTTCCAGTTTGATACCATTTCTAGTGGACTAGGTTGTTTAGAAGGTAACTCAGTAGCACAGTATGGAGCATTAAGTTTCTTCTTATCTGATGACGGATTCTATAGCACCGATGGTCAAACAATCAATGGTATTGGTACAGAAAAAATAGACAGGTATTTCTTTGATGATGCTGACCTAAACCAAATTAACACTATTAGTGCAGCAGTTGACCCTATTAAAAACTTGGTAGTATGGAACTATGCTAATACGCAAGGCAGTAGAAGTATCTTGATATACAACTGGCAACTACAAAAATGGTCAAGAGCCGAAACGGTATCTGATGTAGTAGGTACTATTGCTAGTACAGGAACAACATTGGAAGGTATTAATAGCGAATCTGACGTTATAGCTACCGCAACCATTGCTGGAAAATCTTATACTATTGTTAGCCTTGACGATGGCGATGGTGGTGCAACAACTGACTTCACTGCTATTGGAGCATCAGCAAATACAGTAGGATTAACCTTTACTGCAACAGGTGCAGGGGCTGGTACAGGAACAGCGACCGATATGGCAGAAGCATTAGCACAAAGCGCTACACTAGATACATTAGTTGCTTCATTAGACTCACGACTATTTATTGGTGGTAAGTTCTTATTTGCAGGTGCTAAAGATACTAAGGTTGCTATATTTACAGGCACATCCATTACTCCAACATTAGTAACCACAGACGTAGAAGTAGGTTATAACTCTGTAGCAACCCTAGCAAGACCACAGATAGATAATGGTACTGCTAACGTAGCTGTAGCAAGCCGTAGAGAGCTTGATGACACGATTGAGTTTAGTGCTTATGTACCTGCAACCTCAGAAGGTAGATGTAGCTTCCGTAGTGCTGGTAGGTATCACCGATTCTCTGTACAGCCTACAGGAAACTGGACAACTGCTATGGCAGTAGATGTAGAACTGAAACCACAGGGTAACCGTTAATGACTAGAATGTATCGTAAGTTACCATTTCAAGGTGGTGACCCACGTCTAGTATCAGAAGTGGTGAACAACTTGGTAGAAGGCAAGTCTAACAATACAGGGGAGATTACGCTTAACTCAGGTGGTGCTACTACTACAACACTGTTTAATGAACGTATAGGCTTTGAGTCTATTATACTTCTTGCACCATTAAGTGTCGCTGCTGCTGGAACTGGGGTACAGCTTCCTCATGGATTATTTGAACATGATACAACACAAAATTTTTCTGCTAACACAGCCACTAGAGTTGCTTTAGGAGTAGAAGAAAGTGCTTATGCTATGTCATTAGCAAGCGATAGAGTTACAGTGGATTACGCAGGATATTATAATGTAACATTTATGGGAAGGTTTAATAATCCTTTATCTCAAATTCACAATGCTTATTTGTGGTATAGAGTAAATGGTGTAGATGTTCCTCACAGTGCAGCATCTGTAACTGTTCCAGATAAACAAGGTTCAATAGAAGGTGCTTCTTATGTAAACCTAACACATCCTTTAGATTTAAACGCTAACGATTATGTAGAAGTTTATTGTGCTGTAGATAACGTTAATATATCTTTAACTGCATTAGCTGCACAGACAACACCTTACGCTAGACCTAGTATACCTTCTTCAACACTAGAATTAATTATGCACTATCCATCACAAGTAAGCGGTTCTACTGGATTGCCTTATATTAGTGATAGACAAAAAGGTCAGGCAACTATTACTCACCTGCCTAATGATGTGGCAGACAATACTTTTGGGTATATAATAGTAGGATAATCAACCAACCAATTTAGTCTTATGAATTTATACATCGTACCAACAACTCATGTACAGCAATATTGGCATTTAGCAGAACCATTACTACAACTAGCATTAGATAAAGGTAATGGAGAATTTACTCCTGAACAACTAAAACTATTAGTAGCACAGGGTCAACAACAACTGTTGTTATTAATGAAAGAAGATAAAGTGCATTGTGCTTTAACAGTGCAGTGGATTATGTATCCTAATATTAGGGTAGCATATATTACTTATATTGGTGGAAAGAACACCAAAGCAGGATTTGAACAATTTAAAGATTGGGTCAAAGCTAATGGAGGCACTTGTATTAGAGGTGCTACTAAGTTTGAAAGTATAGCCAGACTGTGGAACAGACTGTATGGCTATGAAAAAATATATACATTAATGGAGCTTAAACGGGGAACGACTACTTCCCAGAACTAGATGGTAACCAATCCATTGACAATGGAAAGATGGGTAGAAAACTATTTAAAGGTGGTGGTGGAGGTCAGACTCAAACTACTAATCAAAGTATTGACCCAGCTATACTTCCTTATATTACTTATGGTCTGGAAGAAGCTAAAGGTTTGTATGGTGCAGATGGCCCAGAGTATTATCCAGGTCAAACGTATGTAGACCCATCAGCAGCAACAACATCAGCATTAGAATCTGCTCAAACTAGAGCAACAGCAGGAAGTCCATTAGTTCCAGCAGCTCAAGCGCAACAGTTATCTACTATTGGTGGTGATTATCTTTCAGCTGGTAATCCTTACTTTGCTAACATGATGTCATCAGCAGCAGCTCCAGTCATATCAGAATATGAAAGGGCTACACAAAACCTTAATAGCACTGCATCGCAAGCAGGAAGATATGGTTCAGGTGCTCAAGCACAAATGCAATCAGATGCTACTAGCAATCTAGCAGATGCTTTATCCAGACAAGCTGGTCAACTAGCATACCAAAACTATGGTCAAGAAAGAGCAGCTCAACAAGCAGCTATTGCATCAGCTCCTCAAATGGCTCAAGCAGACTATGCAGATATCAACCAACTACTTAATGTTGGTAAGACTCAAGAAGATTATGACAGACAAGCACTCCAGGCGGATATTGGTAGGTTTGAATTTGGTCAGAACCAACCATACAATAAGTTGCAAAGTTATTTATCAGCAGCTTATGGTGCTCCTGCTCCTGTTAATCAAACTACAACTTCATCAGGAGGTGGTAAATAATGGCATTCGTTCCTTACATGGCAGCAGGTTTTGCTGTAGATAAACTGATGGGTGGTGATGGATTAAAAGGTGCAGCACTTGGTGGACTAGGTGGGGCAGGGTTAACTGGCGCATTTAGTGGATTAGGTGGAACAGCTGCTGCTACCACTGGAGGTGCTTCATCATTAGGATCTGGTGCTGCTCTTATGGGTGGTGGAAGTACGGCTGCTACTGGTGGAGCATTAGGTTCTGGTATGGGGTTATCTTCTATAGCAAATCCTTTAGCAGGAGCAACACCGTTAAGTAGCTCAGGTATGGGGTTATCCTCTATAGCTAATCCTTTAGCAGGAGCATCACCTATTAGCACACCTACATTAGAAAGTCTTAATGCAATGAGTCAAGTAAACCCAGCCACTACTGGTGGTTTAAGTGAAGGTATAAGTGCATTTACACCTGATGGAATATCTGGAACTGTAGGAGGAGACACTGGGCTTTTTGGTCAACTAACCTCTAACCAAACACGTAACTCTGCACTAACAGCAGATAAAGGATTATTAGATACAGCTTTTGAAAATACAACCCTTAATGACTTTACTAATCCTGTAACTAATTTGCTTGGTAGAGCACAAGAAGGAATAGATAGCAATTGGGCTGATATGTCTAACTTTGAAAAAGCACAAGCAGGTATGGGTGTAGCAAGTCTTGGTACACAAGACGACACAATGAACAAGATACAAGCACAAAGACCTGTTGTTATTCCAGGAAAGCCAGCAGGAACAGGAGTAACTGCAGCTAATGTAGGAATTAATGTTGAGAGACCTTTTGCTGAATACTCAGCTACAACTATTCCACAAAATTTATCTAGAGAACAACTAGAAGAATTAAGACTTAACGAACAATTTGGACTTTAACATAGGGAAAAATTATGGCATGGTATGATGATGTACTAAAAACAGTACAAAAACCATTTGAAGGAGTAGGTGATGCTTTTTCAGAAATGAACTTGCTTGGAGCATCAGTTCCAGAATCATTTCAAATGATGAAGGACAGTGGTTTATTGGGCGAGAAAGAATACCAATCTGCTGTAGATAAAGCTAATGCAAGGGGTACACGTAACGCACTGCTAAAAGGTCTTATTGCCTATGGTACTCAAGACTTTAATAAAGGTTATGGTAATGCTTTAGATCCTCGCTATTTAAGAACACCTGCGTTAGTAGGTATGAATGAATCACAAAAGGCTCTTGACAAATTACCAACAGATGTAGCAACTCAGTACCAAATGGCTGGACTAAAAAGAACAGCAGATGATGCAGCAACAAAAGCTGCTTATGTTAAAGCATTAAAGAGTGGTAAGTATGGTGAGTTTACTGAAGCTCAAATGGATGCAGCAAGTGCTATGAGCTTACCTCAATTAGTGGACTTAACTCAAGGTCAAGGAGTTACTTATCAGAATGTAGTAAAAGATGGAAAAACACAAAGGTATGCAGTTCCAAAAGGAAAATTAATTGACGAAAATAAAGATGGTATTGGTGATAACTGGCAAAAAGTAGGAGATGCTTATACATCTAGAGAGCAACAACTTGTTCCTGGTGGAAGTCAAGCAGCATTTAAAAATAATCTTGTAGGAATTAATTCTGGTGTGTTAGGTTTTGAACCAACAAATCCTAAATTAGTATATCAAGCAGCTAGTGATATGTCAAATGTCAGTCAGCAACTTAAAAAAGAAGCAGCCATGCAAAACATAATTTTAAATGATGCAGATTCTAACTTATTAGCAAGACAAGCAATGATAGATAGTAAAGCATTTCAGGAAGATAATTGGGGACCTGATGGAGGTGAACTTTATGACACTGAAACATACCTTAAATACATTAGAGCTAATAAAGATAAAATTTTATCTGAAGTTGGAGGAGCAAGCCAATCAAACAACCAATCATCTGGTGAGGTTATTCAATTATCTAATGGCAATATATTTAAAACAGGAGTAGGAGAACTTAAACTACTCCCAGACGGAACATATCAAAAGGTTAAATAAATATGGCATTACCTGAAAAAGATATTTTTACTGCTGAAGAATTAGGAATTACTTCGCCTATTAAAGTACCTAAAATTAAAGTTACTCCAGAGCAAGATATTTTTACTGCTGAAGAATTAGGTATTGGTGCAATAAATCCTTCTTCAGAACAAGATATTTATACTGCTGAACAGTTAGGTATAGGATCTACAAATGCTCCCATGACTGGAACATACCCGGGATGGGAGTCTGATGCTAGAGGATACGGTGCAAGCATAGGTACATCTGATGTAGGTTACCTAGCAAATATAGCCAAGACTAAAATGCCTAAACTACTTGGAGGAACACGTTATGATACCTCTAAGTTTACAGAAAGAACCGTAGATGGCATAGAAGGATACTCTACTCCTTTTGGATTTCTTAGCAAAGATTTAGTTGAGAAAAAAAATAAAAGGTACGATGAGTTTCAAGCATTAGGTAGTGAAGAAGAAAGAAGAAACTATCTTGTTCAACAAAACATCACAGATGCTGAAGCTTTATATCCTAGATTAACACCTGAAATGAAAGAAAGTGGTCAAGCTTTAATAGGTGAAATTGGCGGCTCACTAATGAGCCCTACTACACTGTACGCTGGCCCTGTAGCTTTACTTGCTAAAGGAGATAAAGCATTAAAAGCTGCTACTAAATTTGGTATATTGTCTGGTTTATGGGGTGGTGAATATTCTGCATTAAAACAACAAGCAGAAACAGGTGAGATAGATGCAGGTCAAACTGCTAAAGATGCAGGTATTGCAGCAGGGGCTGGTTTTGCATTAAGAGGTGGTGCTCCATTAGCATATAAAGGTCTTAAAGCTGGAGCAAATAAAACAGAAGAAGTTGTAAAAAAATTAGTATTAAAAGACAGAACTGAAGTGTCTGCTGTAGAAGCTATGCGCGAATTAAATGTTAAGGCTGCTGAAATTATAAGGAATAATGGCGCAAGAGATTATCTTAATAAGCCAGGCGTGCTTAATGAAAATGGCACTGTTAATTGGAACGTTCTCAACAAACTTGTTAAAGAAAATTTAGCTAAACAAATGGGAAGAACTGTAGACGATATTAACATTATGGAAAAGGAAGCTGGAATAAAATTAACAATTCCAAAAAACCAAACCGATGCTCAAGAATATATAGCTTCTAGAACATTTGATAAATATACTAACCCAGAAAAAAATCCTTTCAAACACGAATTATTAAAAAGCATTTCTTCTTTAGCAGTAGAAGGTAGCAGAGGCTTACAGAGAATTGTTACTCCATCCTATGAGCTGCTTAAAGAATATGCTCCAGAACTTGCTACTGCTATGCAAAAGCTAGACTTTAATGTGTTAACTAAAGGAAACAAGTTTCACAAAGACACTAAAGTATTTATGGAGCAAGTTTCTAACTTAGATAAAGTAAAGCAACTTGAGTTAAAGAAAGCTTTATCTAATGGAGATTTTGACCAAGCAAAAACTATTCTTGGTAATGATGTAGGATTTTACAATGTAAGAAAAACATTAGAACAACTAAGAACTGATGCTGCAAAAGCTGGTATTAAAATAGATAAAGTACAAGATTACTTTCCTCGTTACATAAAAAATCATGAGCGTTATTTAGCTAGAATCAATGCTAAATTAGAAAAAGAAAACAGAACAAAAGAATTGTCAGAGATGTCTCAAATTAAAAAAAAATTAAATGATAAATTAGAAAAAGAATATAACAGAGGAGCTACTCCAGAAGAAGAAGCTAATGAAGTAAACAAATACCTCCAAGGTATCATTAGAAGAGATAAGTCTAGAGTTATGATGAGAATTAATGAAGACCTTATGGATGAGTATTTAGATCCTATAGAAGCTTTAGAAAGATACATGATTGATAGCGTTAATAAAACTGAAAAAGCTAAGTTCTTTGGTAAGTATGCTAGGTTAAGCAATGATGATGGCAGCTTATCATCATCTTCTAATCAATATATTCAAGACTCTATTGGTGCTATAGAAAGCAGTGGTAATCTTGGCGCTAGAACATCTGAGGTAAAAAAAATATTAGAAGCAAGACTTATTAATGGGGAGCAAGGCTCAGGCATAATGAGACCTATTAAAAATTTAAGCTATATGCAACTATTAGCAAACCCTGCATCAGCTTCAAAACAACTTGGTGACATTGGATTTTCTTCTGCAGAAAGCGGTATGTTTAGATCAGCTAAAAATCTAATGAAACAAATGGGAAGACAAAAGTTTGGTGATAAACTTAAATATGATATAGATGAAATTGGTTTAGGTAAAAGTGTGTCATCAGAAATAGATGCTAACGGTAAGTTTACTGACAAAGCTGTTGAAAATTTATTTGATTGGTCTCAATTTACTAGGGTAGATAGAGTAGGTAAAACTACTTCAATCAATTCAGCTTATGAAAAAGCTATGGATATTGTTAAGCTTAACGATAAAGGCAAGTTAGCAAACCCTAAGCAATACCAGAAATTTAGAAATGAATGGGAAGGTATATTAGGTAAAGATGAGTTTGTTGATATGGTAGCAGCTATGCGGACTGGAAGAAAGACTGATAATACTAGGTATTATTTGTTTAGTGAGCTGTCTAAAATACAACCTATTAGTTTATCTCAAATGCCTGTTGGTTATCTAAATGCAAAAAAAGGTAAGATTTTTTATACACTTAAATCTTTTGCATTAAAGCAACTTGATTACGCTAGAAGAAAGATACTAACTGAAATTGGCCGAGGTGAATACGGATCAGCATTTAAAAATACTTTAAAATTATCTGCTACTCTTGGTGGAGCTCAAACAACTACAGATCAAATTGGAAAATTATTAGTTGGGTCACCAGAAGAAATAAAAGTAGAAAATATGCCAGATGAATTTGCTAATAATTTATTAAAAATAGTTCTATTAAATAAATATAGTACAAATAAATTATCTGAAGATGGGGATGTAGTAGCGTTTTTCACTGACCTTATATTTCCTCCAGTTCAACCAATAGGTAATCTAACTATGGATATTATGGATTACTATAGTGAACCTCAAACTGCTGATGAAATTATAAATGAATCTATAAATCCTAAAGTTCCATTCAGCAGAACTAGACAAAACATTCCTATTATAGGTAAAACTTACAGCGAACAAACTGTTAAGAAACCTAAAAGACGTGAAAAAGAAATGAGAGAACTTCTTAGAGGATTGGATCTTTAATCATGTGGCAAGAACTTACACTACCTCCAATCAATTTATACAACGCACCGAAGGGAAAATAATGGCATCAACTAACCAAGTACAAGAAGTAAAAGCAGACTTACATACGCATGAAGAAGTTTGTGCCATTCGTTACGAAGGTATTAATGCAAGGCTTGCTAGGATGGAGAAGATTATCATGGCAGTATTTGCAGGCATTGTATTCTTATTAATAAAAGTATTAATTAGTTTGGGTGGGCTATGAAAGAAACTACTGTCATCATTTGTTTTGCAATCGTATTATTATGGAGCTACTGCTATGCAATCTTCACTAATGCGTAAGATTTTTCTTGCGATACTTACACTATTAGCAGTGCTACCTATCAGCCCGGTCATTGCCTGTATATTATATGGGTTGGTTTATTAGAAATTAATGATATACTTTACAGTATGTTAATTTTATGGTAGTAAGTTATGAAAATACTTGTACTAGATATAGAGACATCACCACATACAGGATTCCATTGGGGCTTATGGCAGCAGAACATTAGCATAAACCAATTGATTGATGCTTCATCAGTTCTTTGTTGGGCTGCTAAGTGGGTAGGCGAAAAGAAAGTACACTTTGCTAGCATCATGGAATCATCCCATAGGAAAATGATTAAAGATGTACATAAGTTAGTGGATGAAGCGGATGCAGTTATTACTTATAACGGTAAACGATTTGATATGCCAACACTTAATCGTGAGTTTTTATTGCAAGGACTAAACCCTCCAAGCCCTTATAAAGACATAGACCTTTTGAATACAGCTAGAGGTAAGTTTAAATTTGCTAGCAATAAACTGGACTACATCGCTCAAGAACTTGGTATAGGCCAGAAGACTTCGCACCAAGGTATGCCTTTATGGATTGAGTGTATGAGTAAGAATCCCAAAGCATGGAAGTTAATGAAGAAGTACAATTGTAATGATGTTGTGTTAACAGAACAGGTATACAACAAACTAAAAGGTTGGATTCAAGTTCATCCTAATCATAATATATATTCTGATGGTCTTGTTTGTATGAATTGTGGCAGTAAAAAATTACATTCTAGGGGTACATCTCGGACACTATCAAAATTATACAGAAGAGTTCAGTGCCAAAGTTGCGGCAAGTGGGGAAAAATAAACGAAACAAAAAAGTACAGCTCGGTTATCAACATTTAAAGAAGATACATATGGACATTCAAGATATAGCAAAAAATATAACAGGTAAGATTATAGATGCAGTAGATGTTATCTACGGAGAAAATTCTATGATTATATACTTAGATGATGGATCTGATATAGAGTTAATAGTTGACTCTATTCATGCTAATGTGCCTGATTTAGACGATTAAACACCTTTCCTGGCTTGTCCTGAGCCCCGTGGTGAAGTTTTCTTTATGCAGTTGAGGGGTAACCCTACCTAAATATTAAATTAATATCTCTCATGTGGTGTTGTTTAAAAACATAATCTACTCTATAATTTCTTCTAACAATATTGCACTGATGCTTTTCTTTTGCTTCTTTGATATTTTCTTTAGTCAACCATCCCTTGATACTTAACACATCTTCCTTTTTATTTATTTGTGAATAAATATATACATCAAACTTCTCTTGCTGTATCCACATACTATCGCTAAATGTTGTTTTCAAGTCTACTGTTTTATTATTTATAATAAAATCAGGATCATCCCATCCCTGCTTAGTAAAATCAAACCACTTAAAATCATAAGCTTTTGTTTTAAGAAACTCATTAAAAACCATCTCTCCCAGCAGGCCAATGTAATTGGTATCACATTTAAACTTATCGTATGTTTTCTGAAGATCAAACTTTTCTTGTTCTAACTTTGCTTCTCTTACTTGACTCAGTCTGATTGGTATGTCAATTTGACTAAGCATAAATCCTTCTGCCTGCCATCACGAGTAGATTATCCATAGCTAAATCTAATTTTAGTTCATAGTACACAGGCTTTTTACTCTTCAACCACCTAGCATAGATAGCTTCTCGTTGTTCTTTAGGTAAGCTATGTATAATGGCGTTCAATGTAATAACATTCTTATTATCTGCATCATTAATCATATCATCAAAAGCTTCTGAAGACTCTCCACCACTGGCCATACCTAATGCTTTGCTAGGATAGCCAAGTCTGTTGTTATCATGCTTCATAAATTCAGACCAATCTTCTAGCAGCACCATCAATCGCTCTATCCTCATTCAAATCCACCTTCATAAATAGTATTGCTCATTTTAGAAGAGTACTCTTCATACCCACTCTTACCTCCAAAGCTTACATTAGGAAAGTCTTCTGCCTTGTGCTTCTTACTAGACTTAATCTCCAATCCTTCTAGCACTTTCTTGTGATTAAAAAACTCATCTAACCCACATGGAATAGGAATCTTATATACCGTATGCTTACTTTGCTTCTCGCTCAACAGTATATCTGATGTAACTAAAGTCCTAATCACTGCGAAGACTGACTGATAGTTCATACCTATCTCATTTGAGATGGTACCTGTATGCTTCTTACCAGATCCAATCGTGTCCAAGATAAGCTGCGCTAAAGCTCCCCTCTTAATAGTTCTTCCATCATCAAATGTAAATATATACTCGCTGTCTTGTGATGCTAATCCTTCTGCCATATCAATCTCCTTAACTGATGTCTACAATTCTACTAACCCACTTGTTGTCTTTCTTATGCCACCCTTCAACAATAATCTTCCAGTTAGCATCCCTTAGATGAGGGATAGCATCGCTGTCCTCCATCTTCTTTACCCTTGCACTAATGTTACTGTAACTTGTTACTTGAATCCCTACGGTATTGCCATCACTATCTATTGCTAGCAAATCTATTATACCAAAAAGGTCTTGGCGTATCTTGGCAAAGGCGTTCCATCTTTCTACTATAGAAACTAAAGGATAGTCACCGCTATCTCGTAGTCTTTTTAGGGTTCTTTGTGTCGGACTTATCGCCATCTTGATTCCTTTCAAATTGTTTATCGTTTGGTTTCTGACCGAAGATCCGATCCCAGTTATCTTGTAGCTTTTTATCTGTTACTAATCCTGCTGGCCTTCTGCCACTGCCTTTTCCCATACTGCCTCCCATGATTGCTAATAACTAATGATCCCAAAAGGAGTTGACTCCATAATAATCAACTCATCTCCATATACAAAGGTTTGTCCTTCATCACCTGGTGTTATCAATAAGCTTCCCTGATTATTCTTATCTATAACAACGTCAACCTGTTTTGCATTTTCAACAACAGTCCATGTTCCTTCGTCTGGATTATAATAACTAGCTGATTCTGCTAAAGCTATTGGAATATAAGCACATAAAAGTAATAACAATTTCATACTAAAACTCTCCAGATGTAATAACTTTACCTGTAATCTCATGCCTAATAGTAAACTGTTTGCTATTGTATGTCATGATAAATCTCCAACCATCATAATAAAATTCTTTCTCTTTCCATACATCATTCTCCATCTTTGCAGTGTCCTTTTATATTAAACACCCCTAGTTCTGTATGTGTTTTACACCACCACTTCTTCAGGTAATATATCTTTGCGCGTTTAGAACACACATGACACACAGGATCTTTAGGAACTTTTATTTTTGCAGATGCCATAATGTTCCTTATTCATATCAGTCCAATTAAAATAGCACCACCATTTTTGATTCTTATCCATGTACATGGCATCCTCTCCACACTCTTCACAATAGAAAGGATGTCCATATTTATACACCTCTTGCTTGCTAGTCTTCGTCATGGAGTGGGTCATCTATCCATTCATCGGACTGTACTCTTGCTTTTATTGCAGCTATGTTTTCTAAATACACATCAAGCTCTCTCCCTGTGTACCACATTTGCTTTTTGCACTCTACTGCACAATTTTCATTCCACTGTAATTCACTTAATCCTTCCGTTTCTTTGTAACCTCTACGCTCTAAATACTTGTATTGGTCTCCCTTCATCTTACCAATATACTCTTGTTGAGTTAATTTTTTTTTCATTATGTCAATGGTTTCTAATCCACCACGTTTATAATGCTCTGGATTTATTTTGTCTGCCATTACTAGACCTCCTGTAGTGGGGGTAA
>Ga0206124_10000573_pt1 | contig 29521 bp, 25 predicted proteins | sample Helgoland_Spring_3_FD_148671 | JGI IMG/M metagenome (GOLD analysis project Ga0206124, IMG submission 148671) | Pelagic subsurface seawater microbial communities from Kabeltonne, Helgoland, North Sea - Helgoland_Spring_Bloom_20160321_2 | ecosystem: Environmental > Aquatic > Marine > Epipelagic ... | reverse complement strand
GTTTGACAGGGCAAGATGCGGTTCATACGGCCCAAGCGTTCAATGAGCGTCTTGATTTTGATGGGGTGGTGCTTACCAAGCTTGATGGTGATACACGTGGAGGCGCCGCCTTATCTGTAAGAAGGCAAGTGGAAAAACCGATTAAATTCATTTCTACGGGTGAAAAAATGGATGCTATGGATCAGTTTTATCCAGATCGTATGGCGAAGCGAATTTTGGGAATGGGTGATGTGTTGACCTTAGTAGAAAGGGCCCAGCAAAATTTTGATGAAAGGACGAAAAAGAGACTCAGAGAATCAATAAAAAAATCAAAAAAAACCAGTTTGGCTTTGATGATTTTTTAATTCAAATGGAACAGATCAAAAAGATGGGAAGTCTTAAGGATATCGTTGGAATGATACCTGGTATGGGAAAGGCGATAAAAGACGTTGATATTGATGACAATAGCTTAAAGCCTATAGAGGCCATTATTAAATCCATGACACCCAAGGAAAGATCCAGTCCGGAACTCATGAATAGGAGTAGAAAAATCAGAATAGCGAAAGGAAGCGGTACGACCGTGACAGAAGTGAATCAGTTGCTTAAGCAGTTTGATCATATGCGTAAAATGATGAAATCTATGAATAAGATGGGCGGAGCCAAAGCATTGTCAAGCTTTATGAAGTGACCTTTTTCAACGAATTTTATCGATACATAACCGCATTGATGGCTGTGATGGTTTTTTTGACATTTGGTAATATTTCCTCAATCAAAGTAGGCGCATAGGGCAAAGGTAAATCTTTGCTTACAACCCTGTATATGGGTGCGTCTAAGTGGTCAAAGGCATTTCTTTGTACAATATGGCTGATGTCTGATGAAATGGAGGCAACAGGCCATGTTTCTTCCAACAAAACCAATCGATTAGTTTTCTTTACTGAGGTAATGATGGTTTCATAATCGATGGGTCTGACAGATCTTAAATCAATCACCTCAACATCTACGCCTTCTTTTTTCATTTCAATGGCGCACTCATTGGCAATTTTCATGAATTTCCCAAAAGAGACGAGGGTAACATCTTTTCCTTCCCTTACGATATTGGCTTTACCAATTTCTAGTATATATTCTTCTTCTGGAACTATTCCTTTGTCACCATACATGAGTTCAGATTCCATGAATATGGTAGGATCATTATCTCTTATGGCAGCCTTCAGAAGACCTTTAGCGTCGTATGGATTCGAAGGAACGACCACTTTCAAACCAGGTGTGTTTGCAAACCAATTCTCAAAGTTCTGTGAATGTTGAGAGCTTAATTGACCTGCATTTCCGGTAGGTCCTCTAAAAACGATGGGGACGTTGTATTGGCCTCCGGACATAGAGAGCATTTTAGCAGCTCCATTGATAATTTGATCAATGGCGACCAAAGAAAAGTTAAAAGTCATGAATTCAATAATGGGTCTTAATCCATTCATTGCAGCTCCAATACCTACTCCAGCAAACCCTAATTCCGCGATGGGTGTATCAATTACGCGCTTGGTACTAAATTCATCAAGCATACCTTGACTTACTTTATAGGCACCATTATAATCAGCTACTTCTTCTCCCATCAAAAAGATATTCTCATCTTTTCTCATTTCTTCTATCATAGCTTCCCGAAGAGCGTCCCTGAACTGAATTTCTCTCATAATAAGTGATAATAATAAACGAAGGTGCTAAATTAAAACAACATGGTCAAATAGTTCTAAGAGTAAAAAAAAAGCTCCTCAGCGGGAGCTTTTTTTTTAAAATTTTAAAATTATCTAATCGCCTGTGCTACTGCATCTGCATAATCTGAAAACTCTAGATCATTTAAGGCTTTCTCTTTTAAAGCAACATCTATTGACACGGCTGCTTTGAGCTTTGACTTGATACCACTTTCATTGTTGCTTCTTGCTGCGGTGACCGCTAAGTAATAGGCTGCATGTGCTGACAGCGGAGAGCTATTATTTATTTTGTTAAATTCACGATTTGCACCATCGATATTATCTCCTAAAAGATGTGCTAGACCTCGATTGAAATTTGCCACTTCACTATCGTCTGCTGCAGCTAAAGCCGCACTGGCTTTTTCATAATCTCCCATTCTAATATGAATGGAACCGATAGAAGCATTTAGAACCTCTTTGAGGTCACCTTTTGCGCCTGAAACTGCTGTTGATAGGGCTTCAAAAGACTCTTGATAAGATGCTTGCATCATAAGCGCAGTTCCTCTGTTAGCATGAACTTCGATATGATCAGTTTTGTTGGATGCAATGTCTAATTGGGTCAATGCATCTTGAATGTTTTTGGCCATATCGTCTCCATTTTGTTCAGCCATTTGTAAATATACTGCCGCTAGATTATTGTGAGCGACCCAACTGCCTTCTTTTTTCGAGGCAGCGATGTAGATCTCTTCTTTCTCTTTCAGGCTTGGGGTAAGAGTAGCCGCATATAATAATTCTTCATTGGAGAGTACTTCGCTCGTGGTATCCCCGTTTACAATATGCTTGGCCAATAAAGAAATTTCAGCAGATGATTTTTTCTCTTTAACCGTGAGAATTTCAGTTTGAGCAGTTCTTAAGGATGGATAAACTTTATCAAACACCGATTTATAAGGGCGGATATTTTTCTCATGGCCTTTTCCTTGTCTTCAAAAGAGCCTGAACCATTGACAATATTTAAAAATGATTTTTTGGAATCTTCACTGATTTCAGAGGATCTCAAGGCTACTTTGAAGGCTTTCCAATCTTGAACGACAGGCTTGAGGATGAATTTAATATCAGCAGCGGTTCCCGTGTAATCATATTTGCTCATTTGGCTGCGGTAATATTTTTCTATTGCTTCAGCTCTATTTTCGGATAGATCACCGTTGATAGTTTCTGAACCTTCAGGAGAGTGCGTACCAGTGATCGTCACGGTGCGAGTTACATTCTTATCGGCGATGAACGCGGATAGATTTGATTTTTTTGCTTTGTTACTCTCTCCGTCCGTAGCTAAATATTGCGACAAATAGGAACTTCCTTGAGGAAAATAAAAATTGATATTAGTGGGTATCAATTCCTCTTGATCATTGTAACCATGAGCTGCATAATTGATTGCATAATCATTTTGTACAGCTCTAGATGTAGTAATAATACCTACAGCTATTTCTTTTTTCGATGTGGTGAGGGCTTTTCCGTTTTTTGGATCCTTAGCTTCACCTTGAATGACTAAACGACCCGGATTCAGAGATGTGTTGTAGGGCATAGAAAAGGTGCGACTGACACGAGAAGTTGTTGAACTACTCTGAGGATAGTCTTCGGCATTGAACTCAATGCTACCCACCTCTATCTCTTTATCACCATACTGATAGGTTGTGTTGAGCGTGTAAACTTTTCCAGTCGGAAGGATTTTTGGAGGTAACACAGCAGAAAGATCAAAGGCAACTTGGTTACCATGAAGTTCCAATGGATCAGGGTTAACCTCTAAATCCTGCTTTTCGGCAAGTTTCACCATTTTTTTGAGCGCGCAACCACTAAATATAGCGGTAGCGATAATTGTGGCCACTATGAGGTTTAAATTTTTCATTTTGTTCATCGTTTATTAATACTATCCAAAGTTAATTTTTCTTTATATGCTTACAATATTACCCCAAAATTATAAAATAGTTCAATCTGTTGATATAAAAGATGTTAATATTTAACTTTGATGAGTTTTATATTTCAATTTTATGCAATATTTTATCGAAAAGTATGCTTTTGGGGTATGTAATGGAATAGGTGAGTATTTCAAAATACCACAACTTCAAGTATCCGCTTGTCTTTTATTTATGCCTCTTTTTTAACTTTTGGATCGCCCTTAATCCTTTATTTAGCGATTGCCTTTTGGATGAGTTTTAAGAAACTTTACAGAAGAAGAGAGAATACCCTTTGGTATTATTGATTGAGCTCTCTATAAGTCTTTTTATTAAAAAAGAAATATTGTAGTGCAACACTCTCTATTGGATGTTCAAGGCTTATTTTTGGATAAGCATGTTGACTTCTGTTTCTCCAATATTTTCGCAAGTTCAATATAAAGTCTAATTCCGCCTTCCATATGGCCTTGAAGTGACCAAATCCTTGGTATTTCCAAAACCAAAAAGCAGCACCCAAGTCGAAAACCATTCTTACAGGAATTTTGATAAGCTGTTTTTTTGGTAAGTTTTTTAAAAGCATGACTAGACCATTTCTGAAATTTAAATAAGTTTTTTGTGGATTTGAAGTAGATAACGTGCCGCCGCCTACGTGGTGTACTGTACTTTTTGGACTGAACCTAAATTTTTTCCCTTTCATTGCTAATCTCCAACAAAGATCGATTTCTTCCATATGTGCAAAAAAGTCGGCATCAAACCCGCCTATATCATTGAAGTCATTAGCTCTTATGACCATACAAGCCCCAGAGGTCCAAAACACATCAATGGCATCATCATATTGACCCTGATCATTTTCGATAGTATCAAAAATTCGACCTCTGCAGAAGGAGTAGCCCCAAGCATCGAGTTGACCACCGGCTGCTCCGGCATATTCAAACTTAGAAGGATCATTCTGATTCAAAATTTTTGGCTGAATCGCACTATAATCGGGATGTTCCTCCAAGAAATCAATCAAAGGATCTAACCAATTTAACGTCGTTTCAACATCAGAATTGATGAGGGCGTAATAGTCAGCTGCTACCTCTTTAAGGGCTAAATTATAACCACCAGCATATCCATTATTTTCTTTTAATACGATTGCTCTGATTTCCGAATGATTTTTTTTTAACCAGTCTAATGAGGAATCTGTTGATCCATTGTCGGCCACAATGATTTCATAATTACTAGAGGTTTTGATCAAGATACCTAAGTATTTTTTTAGAAAATCAATCCCATTATAATTTAAAATTTTTTTAGAAAATCAATCCCATTATAATTTAAAATGACAATCGCAGTTACAGACATTATATCATGCTGTTTAGATCCATTCCAGGAATATTTGGAAGCATACCTTGTGTAGCTTTTTGTAAATGTTCTTTGCTCTGTTCTTCTGCGGCTTTAATACCTTTATTAACAGCGGCTATGATAAGATCTTTTTGAAGTTCTTTATCCTCTTTTCCATAAAGTGAGCCATCTATTTTTAATTCCAAGAGTTCTTTGTTCCCATTGAGTCTTGCCGTTACCAAGCCTGCTCCTGAATCACTTTCTACAAAAAGATTACCTAGTTCTTCTTTGGCAATTTTTATTTTTTCTTGGACTTCTTTGACTTTGCCCATCATTTTCATCATATCTAGCATATTATTAATATTTTATTATTTAATAAGAACGAAACTGCCCTGCTGCGTTAATAATTCATTTTCTTCGGTATAATAATTGACTTGGTAGACATAAGAGCCCTTCACAATATCGCCATTTTGTTGACGCCCGTCCCAAAAATTATCTTTCTGCTCAGTAATAAAAAGTTCTTTTCCAGCAAGATTGAATATTTTGAAAGTGAATTGATCCGTAGGAAGACCATAAAACTTTAACGTTTCATTGATGCCATTGCCATTGGGGGAAAAAGCTTCGGGTACATATATTACCGGGTTAAATTTTATCTTCACTGCATTGGATCTTAAGGTAATACCTGCTGCATTGGTTCCTTCAGTCCAGATTTTTTGATGAGTTCCCAACTCATGTGTGATGTTAATGGAATTGAGTTGAGATAATACAACGAGCTGGGTGATACTTTCTGTTTGATCTGAATTGACCAATTGGTAATCCAGAGTTTGCCCTAATTTATAGGTACCATCAAAATATTCAGAGGTGTAAGCATTGGTGTAATAGTCTGATAATTCTAGATAGGTCGGCGTAATCTTGATTTTTTGTATGCTGGCGTCACATGAGGGAGTGAAAAGGAGTTCATAGCTGTATTTCCGGATAGGATATACGCTCGAGTCAACGTGCCCAGGCTGTATGTTGAATAAAGTATCGAACAAAACGTCATTTACATATTTTACGGCATGAAATAAACCATTACTGTTTTCACTAAAGTGCAAGGCAATATGATTTTCCGAATCATAGGTGGCGTAGGCGTAATTAAATGCAGTAGTGTCACTTTTAATGTCCAAACACAAGGAATCGCCTAATAGGATATTCTCATCATTGCATAGTGAAAGGGCATTGATCCGAAAGCATAAAGAAGAGAGGGATGCATCAAAGGGCAGGGATGGGAAAAATAAGGAATTAGAGTCCAATAAGCCGTCATAGATGGGCGTAAATACATCGGGTATTGATTGATATTCAATATTGTAATAAGTTGTTGAATCTGCTTCATAATATATTTGGAGTGAGACTTCATTTTGACATACATAGTTCACGTAGGCGGAATCCACAGTCGAATAGTTGGGGTCAACTCAAGCATGAGAGCGCTCTGAACAGGTGAACTGCCGCAGTTAGGCTGCCCTCCGTTATAAAAACCCTCTATGATTAAATCGATACTGTCTACTTCAGGGACTTCTATGGTAAAGGGATTGGCTTCTTCTTTTAAATGCATGAACGTATCTGTAGAAGTGTATACTTGATAAAAATCATAATAATCGTCTAAAATCTTAATGGAGAGATGTTGACGGTCGCAGTAAAAATAACTAAATATAGGACTTACCGGCTCAGAAACTTGGACCCATAATGAATCTTCTCTATCATCTCCCTCACTAATTATTTGATAAATAAGATAATCTCCAGGCTCTTCGTAGGTATAAAAGGTATCTACTGAGGTCACTGTGCCTAGATTGGCTTCGTAAATATAATTCCGAGGGACCTCATCACCATAATCAATAAGCTCTTGAATGTTTACCGTAAAGGGGGCACACCCGCGTTGATATGCAACAGAAAAAGAGGCATCTTGACTTATCTGTGCTACTGCTACAAAAGGAAGAATCAAGACAACAAAAATGGTAATTCTTAAAACAATTAATTTGAAAGAAAATATGATGATCTTTTTAATCAAAGGTTAGCTGTTTTCAAGTTTTCGATGATACCTTCGAAAGAAGATGTTAAGACCTTTCCAGTGCTCATATTTTTTAATGGATAGCGAGCTTGTGAGATTTCGTCTGACCCAATAGTTATAACATAGGGAATCGCCAATTTATTGGCATAATTCATTTGCTTTTGAATTTTGACCGAATCGGGAAAAAGATCAGCCGCAATGCCCGCCTTTCTTAATTGTTCGATGATTTTAATGCCATGCTTGAAAGCGGAGGCATCGAGATGAGTAATCAGTACTTTTGGCCCCCCTTTAGCTGTTTCGGGGAATAAATTGGATTCGGCCAGGACATCGTAGATGCGATCCAATCCAAATGAAATGCCAATGCCTGATACGCCTTTAAGGCCAAACATACCTGTCAAATTATCATAACGCCCACCCCCACAAATACTTCCAATGTTAACTTCTGTTGGTTTTACCTCATAAATCATCCCAGTATAATAAGAAAGGCCTCGTGCTAAGGAAAAGTCAAGGGAAATTTTGAGACTCCGATCGGTGAATTCATCTAAAGTCTTAAAAAATGCAGTTAATCCTTCAAAACCTTTATTTGAGTTACCTATGAGCTTAACTAAATTCTCAATTTTTAGAAATTTATCAATGGTAGCTGCAATAATTTCAAGATATTTTGAAACCATTTCCGTATCACCTTGAAGTATACGGATCTCATGGAGTACTTTCTCTGTACCTATTTTATCTATTTTGTCTAACGCCATACAAAAAGGAATTTCTTTTCCTTTTAGATCAGCGGCAGCTGCCATTGCAAACAAAACTTCTCTGTGATTGATTTTTACTTCAAAACCGTCAAAATTTAAAGATTTGAAGACATCATGAATCAACAAGGTCAGTTCTATTTCATTCCAACTAGATCGAGTACCTATAATATCGGCATCGCATTGGTAAAACTCTCTGTACCTACCTCGCTGGGGTCGATCAGCCCTCCATACAGGCTGTATTTGATATCTTTTAAAGGGGAAAGTGATGTTGTGCTGATTCATCACTACATGTCGAGCAAAGGGAACCGTTAAATCATAGCGAAGACCTTTTTCAGCTATTTTAGGCAAAAGTGTTTTGGCACCCTGATTGTAATCATCCGAATCGGTCTTTTTTAAAAAGTCTCCAGAATTAAGTACGTTAAAAATAAGTTGGTCTCCTTCGTCGCCATATTTTCCTGTAAGCACAGATAAATGTTCCATTGTCGGCGTCTCGATCGGCGTAAATCCGTACTTAATAAAATTACTTTGAATTTTTTCAATGATGTATTTACGGCGAAATGATTCAATTTGGCCGAAATCACGAGTTCCTTTGGGGATAGAAAGTTTTTCCACTTAAAATATTTTTGACAAATCTAAGAAATCCTCTAATTTCGCACCTTGTAATTAACAAATAAAACAAAATGGCTGTAACTAGATTAGAAAGAAAAGGACGTAAAAACAAAAATGTTGCGAAAAATCGTGTGGCTACGATACAACGCCTTTCGTTTGTCCCTGTCATCAAGAATGTGGATGTAGATGCCATCAAAAAAGAGTTTGATGCCAAGAAGGCCGAGCCTGCAGCAAAAGCGAAGAAAGTAGAGAAAACAGTAGCGGTAAAGGCTGAAAAGAATGTCAAGGCAGAGAAGCCGGCAAAAGCAAAGGCACCGAAAGCAAAAAAATCAGCAGAATAAACATTTTTTAAAATCAAATTTGTTTGAAATATTGAATGTTTAAAAAAGACTAGGCCGGTCACAGTTGTGTCCGGTTTTTTTATGAGGCGAATCTTTCAGACTTCTTTTTATGCCTAAATAGCTATTTAATTGAAGGACGATGCTGTCTTATCTGCCGGTATTGGTTTAACTTCGTTGCTGTTTATGAGAGGATTGGCATTTAGCAGTTTGCGCGTAGGGGAGCGCTACCGATTGATCAATTACGGTGAGCTTTTTGAATTTGAACTAATAAGTATCCTAGACAAGGATGAATTCCTACTTAAAGACCTATTTACCTTGGAAACCTATAAGATGAGTCAACTTATAGGTTTTGGAAAGGGGGATGATTTAGAAATCAGGATGCTTTAAAGTTCATAATTAGAGCGTTCCTTAGAGGCAAGGGAACTCTTTCCGGATAAACTTTGATCTAAAGCTCTGGCTGCTTCTCTGCCTTCTTGAATGGCCCATACGACCAATGATTGACCTCTTCTCATATCGCCAGCCGTGAAGACTTTATCAACATTAGTTTTATAGTTTTGAGCTTTAACATTTCCTCTTTCATCTAGATTGATGTTTAATTGATCTAATAAACCTTCTTTCTGGGTATGTACAAAACCGACTGCGATGAGTACAAGATCACAAGAATAAATCTTTTCAGTATCGGGGATTTCATCAAATTTTCCATTTCCCCAAGCTACTTTTACCGTTTTAAGCCCTGAAATATTTCCATTTTCATCTCCAATGAAAGCTTTGGTTAATACCGACCAGGTTCTATCAACGCCTTCTTCATGAGAGGAAGAGGTTCTTAAAACCATAGGCCATTCAGGCCATGGATTGTCGATACTTCTAGAATTTCCTGGCTTATTTAAAAGCTCAAATTGTGTGACCGACTTGGCGCCTTGTCTATTCGAGGTCCCAATACAATCAGAGCCGGTATCACCACCTCCAATGACGATGACATTTTTATCTTTAGCAAACAGGTCTTCTTTGTCGAAACCTAGGTTAGAAACACGTTTGTTTTGTTGAGTTAAAAAGTCCATGGCAAAATGAATACCTTTTAGGTTTCTACCCGAGATGTCTATATCGCGAGGAATGGTAGCTCCGGTAGCCAGTAAAATAGCTGTAAACTGATTTTTTAGATCGCTAATGGAGAGGTCAACGCCGACTTCAATATTTGTTTTAAAGGTGATTCCTTCTGCCATCAATAGATTTACTCTTCTTTCAAACTCTTCTTTCAACTACCCATTTTTCTAGTTTGAAATCTGGAATACCAAAACGAAGTAATCCGCCTATTTTTTCATCACGTTCAAAAACCGTCACTTGATAACCGGCTTTGTTTAATTGGTCCGCCGCCGCCAACCCTGCGGGCCCTGATCCAATCACGGCAACCGAGCTAATCTTTCTTTTAATGGGTGGATTGGGCTCAATTTTACCTGATTCAAAAGCTTTCTCGATAATGCTTTTTTCAATATGTTCAATGGCGACAGGGGGCTTATTGATACCTAAGACACAAGCGCCTTCACATGGGGCAGGACAAATACGACCCGTAAATTCAGGAAAGTTATTGGTCTCCAAAAGGAGATCCGTGGCTCGATTCCAATCATCGTTATGAACGGCATCATTAAAATCTGGTATGATGTTTCCCAGCGGGCAGCCTTTATGACAAAAGGGAACGCCACAATCCATGCACCTACTGGCCTGTTTCTTAGTGAGCTCTTCGCTATGCGGAACATAAAACTCCTTGTAGTCTTTGACTCTTTCCTTTGGATCTCGGGTCTTAGGTAGGTCTCGTTCTATTTTCATGAATCCATCTATACTTCCCATTAGGCTACTTTTTTAGAGGTTTTTTGATCTGCTAATACGCGCTTGAGTTCTATTGGCATCACTTTCTTGAAATATTTTAAAGCGGTATCCCAATGATTTAAAATCTCAATTGCTTTAGGACTATCCGTTCGTTTTATATGTTCATTTAATTTTGTGTGCAGTAAATTGACGTCGTCCTTCTTCAGGGGATCAATATCTATCATTTCCATATTACAGTTTTCGGAAAAATTATTTTTTTCGTCATAAACATAGGCTGTGCCGCCGCTCATACCTGCACCAAAATTACTACCGACGGCACCCAAAATGATAGCTAAGCCTCCGGTCATGTATTCGCATCCATGATCTCCGATGCCTTCAACGACAGCTTCAGCACCAGAGTTCCTCACACAAAATCGTTCTCCAGCCTGTCCATTGACACATAGATTTCTCCTGAAGTTGCACCATACAAAGTGACATTACCTATGATGATGTGTTCATCCGGTGTAAGGGTTGAATGTTCATTTGGTTTGATGGATATGATACCACCCGACAACCCTTTTCCTACATAATCATTTGCTTCGCCCATAAGGCGAAAATCGAGCCCTTTGGAAAGAAAAGCACCGAAACTCTGACCTGCACTACCGGTAAAAGTAATCTTCACAGGTTGGGTGATCATTTTCTTTTGGCGGATAAGGTGTCCTGACAGTAAGGTACCCACAGATCGATGGGTATTGAGGATCGGAAAGTACAAATCTTTAGGTGATTTAGATTGATCAATGGCCTCTATCAGTTTGCCAATCTAAGGCTTCTTCAAGATGATGATTTTGGTCTATCTTTTTATAAGTACCTACATGTCCAGGAGCTTTTTCGTAATGTAAGACAGGAGTAAAGTCCAATCGATTGATTTTCCAATGATCTATATCAGATCTCATTTTGAGGACATGTGATTCTCCGACCATTTCGTTCACCGTTCTGAAGCCAAGTCCTGCCATGATCTCTCTGAAATCCATGACCAACAAGGTAAAAAAGTTCACCACGTGATCTGGATCTCCCGTGAATAATTTACGTAGTTCCGGGTCTTGCGTTGCAATGCCCACAGGGCAAGTGTTTAGGTGACATTTTCGCATCATGATGCAGCCTTCAACAATAAGTGCTGCGGTACTGATGCCGTATTCTTCTGCACCTAAGAGGGTAGCAATGGCGAGATCACGGCCAGTCATGATTTTACCATCCGTTTGCAGGGTTACCCGACTTCTCAGATTGTTTCGGACGAGGGTTTGATGTGCTTCGGCAAGACCCATTTCCCAAGGTAATCCCGCATGTCTTACTGAACTTATTGGGCTAGCTCCCGTACCTCCGTCGGCTCCTGAGATCAAAATAACGTCTGCTTTTGCTTTCGCAACACCAGCTGCAATAGTACCTACACCAGCTTCCGAGACAATTTTTTCACATTAATTCGAGCGGCTGAATTTGAATTTTTAAGATCTGATATAAGTTGCTTAAGATCTTCTATTGAGTAAATATCATGATGGGGTGGAGGAGATATAAGTCCAACTCCCGGCGTACTGTGCCTGACTTTAGCAATATAGTCATTAACTTTATGACCAGGTAATTGACCCCCCTCACCAGGTTTAGCTCCTTGAGCCACTTTAATTTGTAGTTCTTCTGCATTATTTAAATATTCTCTATTGTCATCCCAAATCGTCCTGAAGCGGCTTGTTTAATGGCAGATCGTTCCCAATCTCCATTTTCTTTTTTGAGATATCTCTTACTGTCTTCGCCGCCTTCTCCGCTATTACTTTTGGCTCCAATGCGATTCATTGCAATGGCTAGCGTGCTGTGAGCCTCATGTGATATTGATCCTAATGACATGGCACCAGTCGCAAATCTCTTTAAAATATTTTCAACAGGTTCTACTTCTTCAACCGAGATTGCTTGTCTGTATTTAAATTCAAATAAATCTCTCACGTTAATGATGTCCCTATCTTCTCCATGTACTTTTCTTGTAAACTTTTTAAAAAGCTCATAATCATTGAGGCGGGTAGATTTTTGAAGCAAGTGGATGGTGTCAGGATTGAGCAGATGCTTCTCGCCTTTTTGTTTCCATTGAAAATACCCCCCTGCTTCCAAAAGTTGATGTTCACTTTTGTTGTAGCCAGCGAGGTGTTTGATAATCACTTCTTTGCCTAAATCATCAAAATTCAATCCATCTAAACGGCTCACAGTGGGGAAGCAGGTAGCGATGACTTCTTGACCTAAACCAATACATTCAAATATTTGTGAGGATTGATAAGATTGTAAGGTGCTGATACCCATTTTAGACAAAATTTTCAAAAGGCCTTTACCGATCCCCTTCCGAAAATTATCAAAATAATAATCCAATGGTTGCTCAGTATTTAATGCTTGAGTATTGTAAGCGTTTTGAATGGTATCATAGGTAAGGTAGGGATATATGGCACTGGCACCGTATCCAATAATAGTTGCAAAGTGATGTGTTTCCCATGCATCACTGCATTCTACTATGAGACCTGCCTGGGTCCGTAATTTTTTATTAACCAAATGATGATGCACTGATCCTGTGGCGAGTAAACTAGGAATGGCAGCTTTGTATTTACTTTCCTTTCTGTTAGAAATGATAAGCACACTGTTACCTTTATTGATGGCATCTTCCGCTTCGTTACAGATTCTACCTATGGCCATGCGCAAGGTCTCTTTATTGGCGACATCCAAGGTGGCATCAATAATGTAGTAATCCATTCCATGACTTGCCAATCCCTTTATTCTATAAAAATCATCTCTAGAAAGGATGGGTTGAGAGATATGGACTTGCCTGGTGTGCTCAGCTGATTCTTCTAATAAATTTAAAGATTTTCCTATTCTGGTATACAAAGACATCACAAGTCTTTCACGAATAGGATCGATGGGAGGATTACTTACTTGAGCAAAGTATTGTTTAAAGTAATTGGAAATATGCTGACTTTGCTTTGAAAGGACTGCCAGTGGAACATCAGAGCCCATAGATCCCAAAGGTTCCGCCCCGGTGCGAGCAAAAGGTAAAATTGTTATTTTGACATCCTCCTCGGTCATACCATTGGAGATCTGTCTGGTGGTAAGTCTGTGGGGTTCGATGGTCTTTGCATGAAGTTCAGGAATAGGCATGAGCCTTAACTTGATCCGTTGTTTCTTTAGCCACTTTTTGTAGGGCTTTTCATCACAAACTAGTGCTTTTATCTGCGAATCATCATAAATAACGCCTAAAGACAAATCGGCTAGTAACATCTTTCCGGGTTGGAGTCTACCTTTCTTGATGATTTTGGCCTCATCTGTAACAATGGCCCCTGCTTCAGAAGCCATAATGAGTCGGTGATCTGAGGTAATACAATAACGGGCGGGTCTCAGTCCATTGCGATCTAAAGTGGCTCCAATTTGTTTTCCGTTCGTAAAAAAGAGGGCGGCTGGACCATCCCATGGTTCCATCATGGCTGCATGGTATTAGAAAGTCCTTTCTGTTTGTATCCATTTGTTCGTTGCCCTGCCAGGCTTCTGGGACGAGCATCATCATGACATGAGGTAAGCTTCGACCAGATAAGGTTAGTAATTCTACCAAGCCATCTAGATTTGCAGAATCAGAATTATTAGGATCTGTAATGGGCATCAAGTAGGATAATTCCTTTGAGGAAAAATACGATGAATGCATCAAGGCCTCTTTAGATCTCATTTTAGTGACATTTCCGCGAATGGTATTGATTTCTCCATTGTGGGCAATGTATCTAAACGGCTGGGCCAACTTCCAATTGGGAAAGGTATTAGTTGAAAATCTTGAATGCACAATGGCCAAAGCGGAGGTGAGGCGTTCATTCTGAAGATCATGATAATAGCTTCTTAATTGGTCAGTTTTGAGTTGGCCTTTATAAATGACGGTATTGCAAGATAGAGAGGCAATATAAAATTCATCATTGGCGGCTTGCACATAATTATTTATTTGATGCGTAATGTAATTACCTAATACAAATAGTTTACGTTCAAGGTCATTACCTTTAACGGTATTATCCTCATGCACCAGAAAAAGCTGCTCGATGTAAGGCTCTACGGACTTTGACTCATGTCCCGGTACATTGGCGTCTGTTGGAACCAATCGATAGCTGATGAGTTTAAAATTCATTGTAGTCATGCAATCATTTATGACTTTCCTACAAAGTTCTCTAGTACCATAGTATTGAGGATAGAAGACCATTCCAACTCCATAAAGACCTGCTTTAGGAAGTGGAATCCCGAAAGTTTGTAATTGTTCTTCCCCCAAAAAATCATGAGGTATTTGAATTAAAATACCAGCACCATCACCGGTATCGGGATCTGAACCGGTAGCACCCCTGTGCTCCATGTTTTCTAGCATAGTTAATGCATCTTTAACGATGGCATGGGATTTGACGCCTTTAAAGTCCGTGATGCAACCAACACCACATGAGTCATGTTCAAATTGGGGATCATAAAGGCCTTTGCTCATATTTCTTTAATTTGATATTCTTGAAGAGGGAGATTGGTACTACTAGATTTAACAAAAATAAATAAGATGCTTCAAAAAGATTCTTTTAAAAGTAAAAAAATAAAATTTATGACTATTTTTTTACATAATTCATAAAAAATTAAGATTTTTTTAAATATTTATTATTTTCAAATGAAATAGGGCATTTAATTTATGAAATCTTCGTAAATGTTAAAAAAATATGTTTTAAAGTTGAATAACGAGCAAATAAAGCGTAATATACCGTAATGGGTAAGGGTTATCGAAAGTTGAAGGCTCAAGTACATGCTAGAGAGAGGTTAATTATTTAATATTTCTCATAAAATACGATTTCTATACGTTGGTATATTCACAGAAATCGACTAAAATTGCGCTCATTAAAGCATGGGCCTATAGCTCAGTTGGTTAGAGCACCTGACTCATAATCAGGTGGTCCCAGGTTCGAGTCCTGGTGGGCCCACAATGATTATCAGCCACTTACATTTTATGTATGTGGCTTTTTTATTTACAGATTACCTTTGAATCTACTTATTTCTTGACAGTTATTTGGCAATTTTTATGTTCCAGGATTTTTTTTGAAAAAACTGCTACTTCTCATTCAAAATTTTTCAATTTTTACGTTATACTAATAGAGATAATTGAAATGTCTCTTTATTAGTTTTTTGGCTAAATACTTTTCGGCTAATAATAAGTAATGCTCATAGAAAATAGCAGAATGAGCGAGGCAGGTGCAAGTAAAACGCCTAGCGGGGGAAATAAACTATATATGTATTCAAGAGTTTACAGATTAGCGCATTGTTGTATGGTTGTAGCGTTATGTTTCGGGTGAAACAAAAACCCAACGGAGGCAAAGTTAAATTCTAGTGACACATCTCTTCTAATCAGAAGGTTAGGGGAATTGTGTCCAAATGTGTTTAGAGATAAGGCCAAAAATCTAACAAAGGCAATTATTAATATGATAACGAAAAAGGCAAAAGAATATATCGATGGCTTATGGTCGATGAATAATTGGAGTTATAGCGTATCCAGAAACGCTGATTATTATATCAGCACAACTTATTTGGACTGATTTATTGAAGAGATTACCTCTATTTCGAGTGTTCAAATGGTTTTCGCCTTATCCACGTCGCAGAAATTAAAAGCTTATCCACGTCGCAGAAATTAAAAGGTAATTATCTCCATATTCTTATTTATGGTGAAAATATCGCACGATTTCAGTTAGCATCATTACCAAAATTTAAGAATCACAAAATAATAAATGTAAAAAGGAGGCAAATCCAAAAACTAATTGTGCAAAAACATACATTGCGAAATGTTCTTCGCCACCAGTGACTCTTAAAAGAGGGTTAATGACTACTTGAAGTATGGCCATACCACAACCAATGATGAAGAATAAAAACAAAGCAGTGAGATAGCTTGGGAGTAGCGCTAAGAGGATTACATCGAAAAATATCACGACGAAAGTCAAAACGATTAGATGCTTTTCTTTGAATTTAAGAAGTAGCATGCCTGCCGAAATAGATATGACACTATAGGCAATAAAAAAGCAAATAGCATGAAAAAGACTGAGGTCAAACTAACGTCAAAACTCTCGATAATATTAGGCTTTAAAGGTCCTAAAATGTTGGTTATAAAGTTTTGACGAAAAATATTAGTAGAATAAAAAAACAATATTGGGACTTCTAGTTATTATGAATATTTTGAATTAATTTCATCAAAGATGTTTTTATTATTAAGCCTCACCTTCTTCTATATTAATGATTTTTTGATTATTCTACGCTCATGATGCATTATCCGAAAATTTTTATTTTATTGACAGTGCTACTCCGTCTGAGTTTCTTGATGGGATGTGGAACGTTTGAACCTCTTAGGAACAATAAGCCCAATGTGGTCATTATCTTTTTAGATGATTCGGGATGGAGTGATTTTGAACCCTTTGGACAAAAGAGAATAAAGACACCCAATGTGAACCAATTGGCTCAAGAAGGAGTTGTTTATCGAAACTTTTATGTACCACAAGCCATTTGCTCTGCTTCTCGGGCAGCCTTATTAACGGGATGTTATCCAGGAAGAACGAAGGTCTTTAATGCGCACGCTCCAAAGGAAAAAGGATTGTCATCTGATTTTCCTACAATGGCTGAAATTTATCGTGCAGATGGTTATAAAACAGGGATTTTTGGTAAGTGGCATTTAGGAGATCAAGAAGACACGCGTCCCCATCAACGCGGATTTGATGTTTCCTCTGGGCTCATGTACAGCAACGATATGTGGGAACATCATCCGGAGAATCCAGAATTTTGGGGGAAATTCCCGCTCCAGTATTGGAAAAATGGTCAGGTAGAAATAGAAGCTCTTTCCAAAACAGATCAACGTAACTTAACGAAATGGGCCACAGATGATGCCGTAAATTTCATTAATGATCATGCAATGCAACCCTTTTTTTTATACGTTCCCTATTCAATGCCCCATGTCCCACTGTTTTGTAATGAAGCCTTTGAAGGAAAGTCAGGAGTGGGGCTTTATGGGGATGTCATTGTAGAGTTAGATGCATCTATAGGTCAGATCATGGATGCTTTAAGTGTGGCAGGTATTGATGAGAAGACACTTGTGATCTTCACCTCTGACAATGGGCCATGGATTTCTTATGGGAATCATGCGGGAACTACTCCCTTTAGGGAAGCCAAAGGGACTTCATTTGATGGTGGGACGAAAGTGGCATGTATCATCAAATATCCTGATAAGTTGGCTCAGGGTTCGGTTTCAGATCAGACATTTCTATCTATTGATCTAGTACCAACCATTGCTTATTTAACAGAGACCCCTTTACCACCGCAGCCGATAGATGGTAAAAACATCTGGGATTTAATTTCAGGAGAAACGCAAATGTCTCCACATGATTATTATGCATTTACGACAGGGCCAAGATTAGAGTCTGTGATGAGCGGAAGTGGTCGGTGGAAATTGCACCTGCCTCATAATTATAGAACACGTCCCTCTCCAGGTAACGATGGTATTCCTGGAAAATATGAGCAAGCCACCATTGATTTAACGCTTTATGATTTGGCGAACGATCCTATGGAGACTCAAGATGTAAAAGAAGGTCATCCCGAGGTATTCAAAAAAATGTTGGGATATGCGCAAAAACATAAGGTAAAATTTGAATTGAAATAGTTTGTAAACACCGAAGTGTATTTAAATGAAATATTTACTCATATTATTTGTGGTGAGTTCAGTTACCTCTCAGAAGATTGCTGCACAAGTATCTACAATTGTTGCTAAGGATGCTCAATTGATAAAAATAGCGGATCATTTTGAATTCACCGAAGGCCCAGCTGTTGACAGTCGGGGCAATGTTTATTTTACCGATCAGCCCAACAATCAAATACTTAAATGGTCAGTTGATGGTGAACTTGAAATTTTCTTAACACCATCGGGTCGTGCCAATGGTTTGTATTTTGACGCAGAGGATAATTTATATGCTTGCGCCGATGCGTTGGGTCAATTATGGAAAATTGATACTGATAAAAATATCGAGGTTCTTTTAAAGGATTTTCAAGGCACGCGATTGAACGGACCCAACGATCTCTGGGTGGATCCCAAAGGTGGCGTTTATTTTACTGACCCTCTGGGTGGATCCCAAAGGTGGCGTTTATTTTACTGACCCTTTTTATCAACGTCCTTATTGGCAACATACTGCGCCCTATTTGTCCTCTAACCATGTCTATTATTTATCACCAACAGGTGTAGTAAGCACAGTAGCTACAGGTTTAGAGCAACCCAATGGGATTATAGGCACCCCCGATGGATCCTTGTTATATGTTGCCGATATAGATGGTCAAATGACGTATAGTTATCAAATAGAAGCCGATGGAAATTTATCCAATAAAAGACCATTCGTAGCGATGGGATCAGATGGGATGACCCTTGATGCGCAAGGCAATGTTTACCTTACAGGGGACGGTGTTTCTATTTTTGATGCTAAAGGTAAAAAAATTGAGCAGATCAACATTGATGAACCTTGGACGGCAAATGTGACTTACGGTGGACCTGATCGAGACATCCTTTTCATTACTGCATCAAAGGCCATTTATCAATTGAAAATGGAAATAAAAGGGGCATCTCAATCTTATAAATAAGTTGAGTACATAATAGATTAGTTTGACCACATGCCTGCGTTGAATATTTATCAGATGGCTATAATTTTAATTACACTATTCGATAATAGCTTTATTATCAAATATGTTTTGAAATAAAAATACAATTGGGAGCACTTATTGACCTGATGGATTGACAATCTCTATGTAAAATAGAATTTAAAGAATTATTTTATGCATGAGCAGGAATGGGATAGATTATAACAAAATTCAAATATTAGTAATTGCGCATATATTCAAAAGTAGGCTACTAAAAATTTTTTGTTTTATTCTTTTTGAGGAGATTAAAAATATTTTGTAGTAATCCTGAATAACAGGAAATTTCATTTGTTACTACCTTTTCAAAATGCTTGTCATAATTATTCGGCCTGCTCCAGAACTTCCTTCTTTAATTTTTTTATTTTTGAATTTTTACTAACGTAGGCTTCAAGTACTTTAAAGAAGTTCAAAATATCATATTCTTTATTATTGGTATTAATTGTTACCAGTCTAACAAATGTATCATCATTAAAAGACCCGAAGCCAACGACCGTAATTTGATGTTCATATAGGGCTGTGCAAAGTGTCATTGGGTCAATTCCTTGATAATTAAAACAGACTGAGATTGAATTATTAAAACTATATAGCGTATAATCGGGATTGCTTTTAATGTATGCTCGAGCAATATCTGCAAGTTCAAATTGTTCATCTACAATTTGTTTCAATCCATTAGTCCCAATTGATTTCCAAAGTGTCCAGAATTTCAGTGCGTCGTTCCTTCTTCCACATTGGAACGAAGTTTTACCTAAGTTGAAATCGTCACTATCTGTTTGATAAAGATAATCTGCATCATTACTGAAGGAGTTGTGTAAATGTTTTTTATCGTTTACTAACAGGACTGAACAAGTTAGAGGGGTCCCCAGCATCTTGTGCGCATTATAGCTGAAAGAATTTGATCTTTCTATTCCATCAACAAGATATTTAAATTTATCGCTGAAAATAACGCTTCCACAATATGCACCATCGACATGGAGCCAAAGATTATATTTCTCCGTGATATCAGCAATTTTATCTATTGGATCAAAACTCCCTAAAACGGTGGTACCTGCGGTAGCATTTACATAAGTGGGAACAAAACCTTCATCGAGATCTTTAATAATTTGTGCTTCTAAATGGTTCGGGAGCATTTGTCCTTTTGAATCAGTACGAATATATCTAATGTTGCTCTTACCAATTCCTGCAAAGCTTGCATTTTTTGAATTTGAATAATGCGATTCTCGAGAAGTGTAAACAATCATTGGTTTGGACATACCCTTTTCTCTACAATGGGAATCTTTGGTATCTCTAGCCATAACTAAGGCCATATAATTGCTCATTGAACCCCCAGTTGGAAAGGTACCATTACTTTGAGGGCCATAACCGATCATCTCACAAGATTTTCTTATAATCTCTTGTTCAATACCAATTTGGGGACCGGCAACTTTATAGGTATACATGCTGTTATTAAGCATTACTGCAAGTAAATCACCCAAAATGGCCTTACTTTGTCTTCCTCCAAAAAGTTGATTAAAGAATAATTTTGTTGCTGTTTTGGGCGTAGAAATTACTACTTCTTTGAGTAGATTTTTTAGTTTATTATCAACAATGGGAGTGGGGTTTAGCGAAAGGTCTAGCGTATCGTAAAGTTTGTCAGCTTCTATTCGATCGGCTACTGGATGCTTATGTTCTTCACTTCATTTAACAATACTTCAACCAGTTCATTGAATAGAACTAAATCACTATTTATTTTGGGCATATAATTTTATTGTAATTAACTGATCGTACCATTAGAAATGGTATGATAACTCATTTTTTTTTGCACAAATTCCTTTGATTGTTCATCATAAATGTTGCAACTACGAATAGGCTTTGCATATAAATGGAGTGAGAGCGCTCGTTGGTTGGATAGGTTTTTTAATTGATGACAACCCATAAAATCAATCATGTAGGAGATATCACCTGCTTTCAAGATGGTCGATTTCTGTATATGGACTTCACTGACTTCATTCGATTTATAAATTGTTTCTTTAAATTCACCATCTATGAATTTTACCCAACATTCCTCACCTCCATGATCATGAATAGGGGTTTTTTGACTTGATTGCCAACAAATTAGGATCAGCTCAAATCGTTCATTTTCAAAAATACAATTTTAGGTTGATTCAGACCAGGAAAAAAAAATTTCAAAAGCACTCTTTGGTATTTCCATTGAATGTAAAATATCATGGTACTTCGTACTTTTCTCATTTTTAAGAGCACTAATTAACAACTTCAATGAATGGATTTTTTTCTGCTTATTTCCGATAATTTTTATCATTTTTTCATCCTTTTTCTGTTCATTCAATGTGCAGATCCAAGGTGAGTTTTAAAATTTAACTGATCCTTCTGAATAAAGATTTTTGAGTAATTTTAAAACGCAAAGTTAGCAATCTCCAATCAATCACTTCAAGTATTTATGAAAAAGAGTAATTTTTGTCAGTTTTTTAAGCATTGTGGGTAGAATTGCAGAATGGAAACTTTTTATTTTATTTGAGAGATCCATCTGGCATTAATTGACATTAAATAATATATATATTTATATGAACAACCCAGAATTAGTAATCAAATTAGTTGTTCTCACTTTTTACGTTAGCATATTATTTTTCATTGGAATCCTAGCCTCTAGGAGAATCAAAGGCATGAGTGATTATTATGTCGGTGGAAAAAATATGGGTTTTTTGGCTGTGGCTTTTTCTGCAAGGGCCACCGGTGAATCAGGTTGGTTACTCATCGGTCTTACAGGTATGGGTGCAATAGCCGGATATTCAGGCTATTGGGTCGTTTTAGGAGAACTTCTTGGAGTATTTCTATCTTGGCAATTCATGGCAAAGCGGTTCAAAAAATTATCTGATCAATATAATGCGATTACTATTCCAGACTACCTTGAGGCACATTTTAAATCATCTACATACACTCTACGAATTGTAGCTGCTTCGGCACTCGTCATATTTGTCGTTATCTATGTCGCTTCCCAAATAGATGTTACTGGAATTGCCTTTGAATCAATGCTTAATATTGACTATCGATTGGGTGCGATAATTGGATTTTTTATTGTCTTGCTCTATATTTTTATAGGTGGATTCGTAGCTGCGGTTTGGTCTGATATGTTTCAAGGTATTTTAATGTTTGTTGGATTAGTTTTATTGCCAATTGTTGTATGGTTTTCCATAGATCATGGGGCGGGAATTACTGCAGGACTCAACGCTATTGATCCCACCTTAACACAAGTACTGGGGAGAAGCGATAATGGCTGGCTTAATTTATTTACGATTTTAGGTTTCTCAATGATCGGATTGGGTTTTTTAGGCTCACCACAAGTGTATGTTCGCTTTATGTCTATTAAAAGCGAAAAAGAAATTGATAAAGGTAAATGGGTTGCACTGCTTTTTTTACATTATTAACTGATGCTGCAGCCATCACAATTGGAATTCTTGCTCGAATTTATTTTACAAAAAAAGGTCAAGATCCCGAAGTTATTTTAGGGACAGGAGGAGAAAATGTTTTGAGCTTGGTAACCAATGAATTCTTACCAACAATTTTAGTTGCTATCTTTATTGCCATCGTACTTTCAGCAATTATGTCAACCATTGATTCTCTTCTTATTCTTGCCTCTAGTGCAATTACAAGAGATTTCTATCAAAAAATAGTCAGACCTGATTTAAAAGATCAAGACTTGACAAAAGTTTCAAGACTAGTTACCATTGGAATGGCACTAATGGCACTGGGAATTGCAATTTTATTATACTATTTGTATCCTGATAGGAAGATTTTTTGGATTATGATTTTCGGATGGTCCGGTATTGCAGCCACTTTTTGTCCGGTAATTATTTTATCATTGTTTTGGAACGGATTTTCTGAAAAAGGAGCCATTGCTTCTATGATTACGGGATTTTTTTCTATCATTTTTTTCAAGTTTGTAGTATCAAATATGGAAGGGGTAGGTGATTATTTTATAGAACTTGATGTACTAGCACCCTCTTTTTTAATGGCTGCGATCGTTGGATTTATAGTTTCAAAGGGGTGTCTCCTCCAAAGATGACCATAGTAGAAACAGTTGAGAAAATTGATAAATGATTTTTGGGGTATCAGGAGCGGTTGCTTTTTTTGATTGAACAACGAGACATTCTTCTTATGTCTGCCTTAAAAGCTATTTTTGCTCTTAAAATGAATATAAAGGGAGCATATAAATAAAGAAACTACACTTCAGCTAAGTATAGCTTCCTTTAGACTTGAGCGCTTGACTTATGTGAGCCAAATGATGCTCACCATGCCAAGCATAGAGGGCTAAATTCTCATCTAATCTCATTTCCCGATGGTGATCGGGGTGGATAAATGGTTTTTCAAAGTCGTGAGGTTTCATGGAGTTCAATAAATAAACCCATCGGGCATGTAAACCAGAAATTATCTCAAGAGAGGGTTGTGTTGGCCCTTGGTAATCGGACATTTCCGCCCATAATTCCTCATGATAGGTTTTGATGGTGGGTGTTGACTCAGTTAGGACCCATCTAAACCGGTTGACCGATTGCATATGACTGTCGGCACAATGGTGTATGACTTGCTTAATACTCCATCCATCCGGTCTATAAAAAAGGGCTTCAATACCTTCTTTTATTTCATGCATTGCTAGAGAAGTAGGCATTACGAACTTGCCTATGGGGTATTTGAGGTCGTTCGAATTCATCATTTTGTTAAAATTGAGTTTAATTTCCCTTGAGATATTTGTCTAGAAATTCCAGTGTTTTTTGAGAAGCTTCAATATTATTTACCTTCTTTGAAAAACCATGACCCTCATCAGGAAAAATAATATATTCAACTGGGATATTATTGTTTCTAGCGGCAGCGACTATTTCATCAGATTCAATTTGAAGTACTCTAGGATCATTGGCGCCTTGAAAAACGATAAAGGGCTTGGTGATTTGATGGGCAAAGAACAAGGGTGACTTGTCGTGGAGGGAGATACTGTCCGTTTCGGGGTTTCCTAACTCAGCATATAAGGCATTTCGGGAGGCTTCCCACCAGGCAGGAATGCTCCGCAGTGTACGTAACCAATTAGTCACACCAAAATAATTAACTCCTACGGCGAATTCATCAGGGGCGAAGGCTAAGGCTGCCATCACCATGTATCCACCGTAACTGCCTCCCATAATTCCAATTTTATTGGCAGCTACATAACCTGTGTTGATCAAGAATGTCTTGGATGCGATACAATCTTTAAGATCAACATCCCCATGTTTTTTATCATCGGCCTTATAAAAGGTTTTACCATATCCCGAGCTCCCCCTATTATTTACGGCAAGTACCACATAACCTTGATTTACCCAGTATTGTATTCTATCCGTATAATTCAGCCTTGTTTGTCCTCCAGGTCCACCATGAATGTACAATAAAGCAGGCAATTTGTCGCCTTTTTGAATGTTATTGGGTTTATAGAGAATGGCAGGTATGGAAAGACCGTCAAAGGAAGGAAATCGAATGACTTGTCCGGAGACAAGATCATCGGGATTTATTTCAGGATTAAGGGTATGGGTTAGCTTTTTAAGCGTTTTATTTTTAAAATGGTATAAAAACAGGTCTCGAGGCATTTTAGAACTGCTTAGATAGAAGGTCATTTGCGTTTCACTATCCGAAATGTTTATCGATGAGATATCTCCTTCCGGCAAATTTGGGATGGTAATGATTTCTTTTGAATGAGTATCTTGAATGATGATTTTAGTACTTGCATCCTTATTGATACCGGTGACACGGTACGCACCATTTTGAGACAGGTAGGCATAACTTATAGCCCATTCGGCTTTTTGCACTACTTTCTGGGTTTGAGTAGCTATGTCATACGACATAAGGTAGGCAAACTCGCTTTCATGGTCAGTAGTGAAATATAAAGTGCCGTGATCTTTTGAAAAAAACTGAGGTTCATTAATTACGTTACCTTCATGAGGGGTGATAAGGGATACTTCTCCTGTTTGGGTATCTAAAAGATGGATGTTTGCATCAGAAGTAGTCACTCTTTCAAAAAGGGCGATGTACCGTTCGTTATCACTGACTATTTTAGGCGTGAAGCCGTTGTCGTTCATATATAAGTTGTCAGTTTGAAATCCACCCTCAGCTACCGATGTACCTATTAATTCGGTTCGATACAAATCAAAATATCTGGGATCTCTTTTGTTACTGGCCCAATAGATGGCCGTATTATTGTGATTCCATCCGTAATAGGAGGCCTTGGCACTGTCAGGCGTGAGATCGATCACGCTGCCTTCCCTATTTTTTATGTATATCTGAGTCAATTCATTTCCCCCCTCGTCACTCGTATAAATGATTCTATCATCTGAGGGGAAGTAAGACCGGGCGATGATGGCATTTCCCGAAGAATGGGTAAGCTGTGTTTGTTCGCCTGTTTCAAGATCAATGCTGTAGGCATTTAATACGCCACTTACCTTGCTGGTCATCAAAATTGTTTTTTCATCTGCCGAGAAATCACTACCAAATACTTGAGTCGTATTCATAAATTGCTCAATGGTATATCTCTTATTTTGAGATAGATCTTCTTTTTTTTCACATGAGAGCATTAATAAAAACAAGAGAGCGCTAAGTTTTTTCATTTGGATAGGGATTAATATTTGACTTAAGTTAACTGTATTTATCTTGATTTTGTTGTTTTGTAAATTAAAACTTACAAGAAAAAGAATCACAGAAAAAAATTAGACTTTGACTTGGCTGCTCATCAATTCTGTCAGACGAACACCCTTGGAAAAACAATAGAGCGCACAGATCATAAAAACATGTGAAATGTCTTGGTGTTGGAACCATGAGTGTAGGTTCAATCTGAATAGCTCCACAGGAAGTGTCATTAACATGAAGATAAATCCCCAAAAGAAAAAGCTTGCTTTTTCTTCACCTTTTATAATTCTAAAAGAAAATGGCATACCTAAAAATAGAACAATCCCAATAGCCGTATGAATGGCGACCCACAAGAATTTTAATTCAAAAATGAGCAAACCAAAGGCGTTGACCATAAGGATTAAGATGATCGATTTTAATAAAATATTGCCTTTGGGATAAAAGTAAATGACCATCGCATATTCTAACATGCTGATGGAAACAATGGTAGTGCTATACCCAGGTATTTTACCTAACATGCCAAAATAATTATAAAATAAATGTGACCAGGCAGCAAAAAAAGTAGAGATAGAAATGAATAAAAAGAAATTACCAAAGTAGGAAGAAAAAGGAGAAACGAAGGAGTTCTTGATTTCACGATAGTGATGAAAGCTTTGAAAACACATGATTAAATTCAAGATTAAAGCCATTGGTTCTAACAACTGTAATCCCCATATTTCGAATTCAATTTTCCCCATTTCCGCCGCAATATGCTAAAAAAAAATTAAATTCATGCGCTCTGGTTTAATAAATGCATTGGTTAAAATAGAGTTATGTAAAAGGATTGAGGAAAACATCGAAAAAAATATTTTGATATTAAATAATTTTTATTTGAGATCAAGATAAAGATTGATAATTTTTGAGATTAGTGGCAATTACATTATTTTGTATTCATTCTTATTCGTATAAAACCATTTTTAAAATGAAAAAGGCTCCATGGCATGCACACTACCCAAAAGAAGTCCCTCAACAAATTGAAAAACTTTTGAATGATGGTTTTGAAAAGTTTGGTAACTATCCAGCCTTTGAAAACATGGGTAAAGCAATGACTTTTAACGAGTTAAAAATAGCGTCAGATAGTTTTGCTGCTTATTTGATTCATGACTTAGGATTGAATCGTGGGGATAAAGTAGCGATTCAAATGCCCAATTTACTTCAATATCCTGTAGTGCTCTTTGGAGCTTTACGGGCAGGAATGACGGTGGTAAATGTAAACCCGCTTTATACGTCAAGTGAATTAAAACACCAACTGAATGATGCTGATGCGAAAGTAATTATTGTTTTAGTCAATTTCGCAAGTATTCTAGAAGGCATTTTGTCTGAAACTAAGTTGAAACATGTATTGGTTACACACATTGGAGATATGATTGGAGGGATAAAAGGAAGTCTGATCAACTTTGCTGTCAAATACGTCAAAAAAATGGTTCCTTCGTTTAGCCTTCCAAAAGCTACCGCTTTGATGAAAGCCCTAAAATTAGGAGCCAATCATGACTTTATCCAGCCCCCTATTAAAAGTAGCGATTTAGCTTTTCTGCAATATACGGGAGGTACCACGGGAGTTTCCAAAGGTGCAATGCTTTCCCATGGTAATTTGGTTGCGAATTTATTGCAAGTAAATGCCTGGATGAAAAGTGGAGGTTTGAAAGAAGGGGCTGAGGTTTATATTACCGCACTCCCTATTTATCATATTTTTGCTTTGGTCGCCAATGTACTTGGCTCGGTGAGCTCGGGGTCCCAAAATATTTTAATTACCAATCCCCGAGATATGGATGGATTTGTAAAGGAACTTAAGAAACATAAATTTACCATATTGAGTGGTGTAAATACGCTTTTTAATGGATTATTGAATCATCCTGAATTTAAAAATTGTGACTTCAGTAAACTTCGCTTCGGCTTTGGTGGGGGTATGGCGGTTCAAAATTCAGTCGCTGAAAAATGGCTTGAAGTAACAGGAACGCCATTGGCAGAAGGCTATGGCCTTACGGAGACCTCACCCGTGCTTACGATTAATCCATTAGATGGAAGGCACAAAATGGGGACCATTGGACTGCCTATTTCCAATACGGAAATAAAGAACTTTGATGATGATTTTGTGGAGGTGGCTGTGGGCGATCCAGGAGAACTCTGTGCCAAAGGTCCGCAAGTAATGCAGGGGTATTACAACCGACCGGAAGAAACGGCTAATGTGATGCAAGAGGGTTGGTTTAAAACAGGTGATGTAGCCATTATGGATGAGGAAGGTTTTTTTAAAATTGTAGATCGGAAAAAAGAAATGATTCTTGTATCGGGATTCAATGTTTATCCCAATGAGATTGAAAATGTCATTTCATCTCATCCCAAGGTTCTGGAAGTAGGAGTGATCGGTGTGCCCGATCCTAAATCAACAGAAGCGGTGAAAGCGGTTGTTGTCAAAAAGGATGAAACCTTAAACGAGGCTGAGATCATTGCCTATTGTAAGGAAAAGTTAACAGGCTATAAATGTCCACGTCATGTTTCGTTTATCTCGGAATTGCCTAAATCTAATGTGGGTAAGATATTGAGAAGAATCATTAAAGAGGATGATTTAAAGACGCATACCTACGAGGGGTCTTGATGAGTGAAGGGCTCCAAGTGTTGAGGTCATTGGTAAATGAAGGAGTTACTCAAAAACCCTAGGGCTATCTTAAGTCCGCTAAGGTGTCCAATTTTGATCTGACCACCAATTCAAAAAATCTTCATAGTACATGAGGATGTCTTCGTAATAAGGGAATTCAGCGGCATCAGTAACTGATGGATAGGGGATTTTTATCAGTATTGCGCCCTGAATATTATCTCCGATTTCATAATTGTTGTAATGGAGTAATATATGTGTGTCATTGCTGCCAATGTTTTCGGGTAAATGAAATTGGTCGTTCTTAAATGTAAAGCCAGTGGCACTCAAGCGAGCATCAGGAGCGAGTTGGTTTTGGTTTCTAAAAATAATTTCAGCTTGCTTGCGTAGCTCTGAAAAATCCCCAATTTTATCTTCAATATCTATGGTGCGACCCAAAGTATCCGTATTTATATATTGCATCCATTCATTGGTACGAACCCCGCCCGTGTATGACTTACTGCTAGAAGCAAAAGAAAGCCAGCCGGAATTATTGTAATTCGTTTCAACCACAATTTCAAGGAACCAAGGTGTCTTGCTTTCAGGAAATTTTTTTTTAAATATCACATAACTCTTGATAAATAATTTCATATAATCATTAATGGTTTTTGCAGTACCTACGGAAGGAAGAAACCCTTCTATCTCCTTTTTAAGTATGGATTCAATCCGCTGGTTTAATAAGGGTTGACTTTTAAAAATGGTTTTGGGGTAATTGACTTCAATCACTGCACAATTTTTATTATTGCAATTAGGGTCATTCTCTTTTAGATGCGTGATTCCCGCTATTACGATTCCTTTATTGAAAAGCTTTGAGGTCAAACGAAGGCGCTGTTCTTCAATTTGCTGGCAAGAGCAGATCGTTAAAATGAGGAGGGCAGCTAGTTTATGGATTTTAATCAAATGGTTTTATTTTTTTGTTATCGTATGATCTGGGAGGTAAGATTTTTTTAAATCCGGTTCAAGATAGGAACTATCGCCGTAGCTTAAAAATCTATAGTCGTGCTTTAGGGCTTCCTC
>Ga0206124_10000563_pt1 | contig 29690 bp, 35 predicted proteins | sample Helgoland_Spring_3_FD_148671 | JGI IMG/M metagenome (GOLD analysis project Ga0206124, IMG submission 148671) | Pelagic subsurface seawater microbial communities from Kabeltonne, Helgoland, North Sea - Helgoland_Spring_Bloom_20160321_2 | ecosystem: Environmental > Aquatic > Marine > Epipelagic ... | reverse complement strand
AATAAACCTGCAGAGAAAATACGTATCTCTGGAGGTGGGCGCTGTAATTTTACGAACATTTACTGTAATCCCAAAAATTTTATATCTGAGAATGAGCATTTTGCGAAATCAGCACTCTCACGTTACAGCCCAGAAGATTTTATCCAATTGGTTAAAAAATATAATATTGATTTTCATGAAAAAACAAAAGGGCAACTCTTTTGCGATGGAAGAAGTCAACAAATCATTGATATGCTTATTAATGAGTGTGACAATTATAATAACGAAATCAGACTTTCGACGGAAGTGAATGGTATAGAAAAGTTTAATAATTGTTATGCAGTCACAACTCCAAATCAAACACTTACGGCAGACAAAGTCGTAATCGCATGCGGCGGGCCATCAATACCTAAAATGGGGGCAAGCGGTTTTGGATATAAAGTAGCAAAACAATTCGGCCTCAATATTATAAACCCTGAACCTGCGCTAGTTCCCCTCACTTTTACAGACTCACTCAAAGAACCACTAAAAACTTTAGCAGGGGTGAGTGCCAACAGCCGTGTTGAAAATGAAAGCATTTCATTCGATGAAGCGCTTCTTTTTACACATAGAGGTTTATCTGGGCCGGCTATACTGCAAATTAGTTCTTATTGGACTGCAGGCAGTCACATAAATATAAACTTAGCCCCAGAAATAGATATATTAAAGGAACTCAAATTAGCCCGAGAAACATCACCGCGGCAGAGCCCTAAAGTATGGCTTTCAAAATACTTACCCTCACGGTTAGCGGAATACATAACGAGCTATATCAAGCAAATTAGGTTAGCCGATATGAATGATAAAGCTTTGATAAATTTAGCACTAATGGTTAATAAATGGCACGTAAAACCCGCTGGAACAGAAGGTTTCCGTACGGCAGAGGTCACAAAAGGCGGTGTAGACACTAAAGAATTATCATCGAAAACCATGGAAACCAAAAATGTACCGGGGCTATATTTTATTGGCGAGGTAGTCGATGTAACAGGGCACCTTGGCGGCCATAATTTTCAATGGGCGTGGGCAAGCGGTTATGTTTGCGGAAAAGAAATATGATTAGGTATTTTAAAACCAAAAATTATGATTAAAAAAGAACTATGAAGTCTATTGATTTAAATGCAGATCTTGGAGAAGCCAACAACACTGAGTGGGCTAACGATGAATTAGAAATGTTACATTACATTAGTTCGGCTAATATTGCATGCGGAGGCCACGCAGGGTCAGATGAAACTATGAGCAGAATGATCTACGGTGCGCAGGAACATAATGTTGTAATCGGCGCTCACCCTTCCTATCCTGACAAAGAATTTTTTGGACGAAGATCATTTGAAATTGGTAGGGATATTGGAGCACAAGAACTCAAATTGACGTTGATAGATCAAATAGCAAAATTAATTAATTTAGCAGACTCTGCTAATGAACCAGTAAGATATGTTAAGCCTCATGGGGCATTATACAATGATGCAATGAAAGACTCAGAAAAAGCAGATATAATAGCGAGCGCTATCTCTAGCTTTAAGCAAAACCTTATTTTTTTAGGGGGCCCTAACTCAGAGATGAAACTTGCTGCAAAAAAATATGGTCTTAGATATGTATCTGAAGGGTTTGCAGACAGACGTTATACTGATGATGGACACTTACAGAGTCGCAAAATAAAAGGCTCAGTAATTGAAAAACAAAATAGACGAATTTTGCAAGCAAAGAACATAGTTTTCAATCAATCTGTTAAAACTGCATCAGGAAAAGAAATACCAATTGAGGTTGATACAATATGCCTCCATGGCGACAGCCCAGGTGCGTTAGAATCAGCAAAAAAAATAAGAAATCAGTTAGAAAAATCTGGTGTTAAAGTCATGGCTTTTGCAAATGTCTGATACTGAATTAACTCCAGATATCATAGAATATGGAGACAGTGCTTTACTTGTGCAGTTTAAAACCAATAGTTTTTCTCTCGATGTAAATAATCGTATTCATCAGCTTTCTAAAACTCTATCCTCAAAGCCTGATTGGCAAGAACTAGTCCCAGGTTACGACAGCATTCTATGTTGTTTTGATATGGCGCGTATCTCTATGGAAAGAGCAAAAAAAAATATAGCTACCGCAATTAAAAAGACGGCATCAGTAGAAATAACAGAAAGTAAAATAATAGAAGTACCTGTAGTATATGGTGGCATATATGGTCCAGACATGGCAGCCATAAAGAAATCAAGCGGTCTTAATCAGTCACAAATCATAGAAACTCACAGCGCACAGCCTTACAGCGTGTGTATGATGGGCTTTATACCTGGATTCTGTTTCCTTTCAGAAATACCTAGCCCTCTAAAACATCCACGTCATAAATCTCCGAGATCACTTGTACCTGCAGGTTCGGTTGGTATTGCAGGTTGGCAAACAGGTATTTATGGTCTCGATAGTCCAGGAGGGTGGCAAATTATAGGTAGAACACCTCACAAAATGTTTGATAAAAACCGCGAAAAACCTTTTCTTGTTAAAGCGGGTGATAAAATAAAATTCATCCCTTCATCTAAAGCTATTTTTTCATGATTGAAGTACTTAATGGCGGAACACAGACTACCTTGCAGGATGCAGGAAGGCCTGGAATGCGACACCTTGGCATCCCATCAAGCGGAGCGGCAGATCAGCTTTCTTTTGCTTTAGCTAATTGGATGGCGGGTAACCGCTGGGATGCTTTAGCAATTGAGTGTGCTTTAGGAGGCCTTCACATAAAATTTCAATCTTCAAATACAGTGGCTATAGCTGGAGCTGAAATGTGGGCTCAAGTAAATGGACAAAATGTTAATAACTTTTCTGCCTTCAGCGTAGAAAAAGGTGATATTCTTACACTTAGTTTCGCCAGAGATGGCTGTAGGTCCTACATCGCTATTGCCGGAGGTTTAAAAGCACCTGAATTTATGAATAGTTCTTCGACATATCTACCCGCTAAAATAGGAGGGCTCAATGGTTGCGCTCTAAGGGCAGGAGATCAATTAATATCAAGTAACCGCCCCAGAAGTGCTCAACGCAAAATACCACAGGGTTTTACCCCCAAGTTATCAAGACATGTTGTTTTGCGTTCCTTACCAGGGCCTGAATGGAAAATACTTGATAAGCCAAGTCAGAGGCATTTATTCGTTAGTCCTTTCCATGCTACAAATTTAACGGATAGAATGGGTTCACGCCTTAAAGGTGATAAAATAACAACCGAAGTTCCAATCTCGATGACTAGCTCTCCTCTACTGCCAGGTACTCTACAAATTGATACGAATGGAGAACCAATTCTGATGTTTGCTGACGGTCACTGCACTGGGGGTTACCCCAGAGCACTTCAAGTTATACAATCTGACAAATGGCTTTTAGGCCAAATAGCTCCGGGAACTCAAGTTAGCTTTCGCCGTTGCTTTCAAGAACATTCGAAAAAAATTCTAAAGGCCCGTAATAGTTTTTATGGCGGACTTATTGAGGGGTTTACCTTTTAGGCAATGAATGCTTAAGCGCTAATTATGATAAATTCTGAACCATATATTTTTTTGGATGATCAAATAACCCAAAAAACAAGGTTTTATTCAAAACCAATAGATATTATTACTGTATATGACGCTGAATCAATACATTCAGCCATGCAAAAACTGATTGAGTATCATGAAAATGGTTATCATCTAGCAGGCTATTTTTCTTATGAATTGGGCATGCTTTTAGAGCCCAAGTTAAAGGCTTTAGTATCAGAAATATCAGAAGAACCACTTCTCCATTTTGGGGTTTTCAATGTCTTTTCAGAGCATGCACCTATAGATTGCATATATACTTGTAAAAATATTAATTTACATTTGAAGGCTGAGTGGACGGAGAAGGAATATAAAAAGAAATTTGATAAGACAATGTCCTATATCCGCCAAGGTGACGCCTATCAGGTTAATCTAACATTTCCAATGAAAGCTGAGTATAAAAACTCAGCTAGGACACTTTATGCCAAATTTCGATCCAAAAAGTCAAAAGGGTAGGTACGGTGGTATTGTTTCTTTAGGTAATGGTCCAGAAATTATATCACATTCGCCGGAGCTATTTTTTTCAAAACATGGAAAAAACATTAAAATGCGTCCAATGAAAGGAACTCGACCTCGCGCTAAAAATACTGAAGCTGATAATAATCTAAAAAAAAATATGAAGCTTGATGAGAAGTCTCAAGCAGAAAATCTTATGATTGTTGACCTATTGCGTAACGACCTTTCTCGTATCTCCGATACAGGCTCGGTTAAAGTTCCTGAATTGTTTAATCTTGAGACCTACCCAACACTTCACCAGATGACATCTCAAGTAACATCCAAGCTAAAAAATGGTCAAAGCTTTATTGATATATTCAAAGGGTTATTTCCATGCGGTTCAGTGACTGGCGCCCCTAAAATTAGAGCTATGGAAATAATTGATGAGTTGGAAGAATCAGGGCGCGGTGCCTACTGTGGCAGCATTGGTTTTATTGATCCTAACGGCGTAGCCTGTTTTAACGTTGGAATTCGTACAATCATTTTAAAAGAAGGAGAATTAAGGTATAATGTTGGAAGTGGCCTAGTAATAGACAGTGATGCATCAGATGAATATGCAGAGTGTATACTAAAAGCAGATGTACTAAAAAAACAAAACAGCGAAATACTTGAGACTTTTTTATGGGACCCAAAATTAGGAATAAAAAATTTTAGTCATCACAAAAAAAGGTTAAAGAAAACAGCACATGAACTCAAATATCCTTTTGACGATGATTGCTTTGAAAATGCTATCAGAAGTATAAACTCTGATAATAAACCCCAACGTGTGAGGCTCGCATTAAATAATCTGGGTGAATTCAATATACAGCAAAATGATTATGTACCACACCAAAGCGATAAAGAAGTAACATTTTCAATATCTAAATACCCGTTATCAGATAATGTACAGGTTACTCGGCATAAAATTTCAAGTCGGAACTTTTATGATGGGGAAAGAAATCGTATAAAAAAAATTACAAATGCAGATGAGGTTGTTTTTTTTAATAAAAAAAATCACATATGTGAAGGTTCATTTACATCTATTTTTATAAAAAAAAATGGAGTTCTAATAACTCCACCTTTAAGCTGCGGCTTACTTCCTGGGGTGTTGCGAGCTAAACTATTAGAAAAAAAACAAGTTATTGAAGAGACACTAACTATAAATGACATTATTGAAGCCGATGAAGTGTTTCTTGGCAATTCATTACGCGGACTAATGAAAGCCAAACTTTTACATGTAAGCCCTTTATAATTTGAAAGAAATTATTCTAAATAAGCTTCTTTTATAGCTAATATTTCTTCTTCACTAACATCGAGTTGTCCCCGTATATATTCGTGCATATTTACTATCGTGTTAAAAGAACTCTTAAGATAGGCCTCTTCAACACCGAACATAGGTCGTATAGCCTCTGGATCAATTTCACGTCCGTACTTAGCAGTAAACATTTTAGCAGCAGGCAATAAATAGCTATCAATATCGACAGCCTCCATAGTTAACATGTAATCGGTCATTTGGATGGCTTTATCTACACCTAAGCATCCAAGTATAATACTGCATAGTGATCCAGTCCTATCCTTACCGGCAGCACAATGAACTAAAATAGGCTGCCCAGTATTAGCCATATAACGCAACGTATCTCCAAAAATTTTTTTAAAGCCTTTGTCTAAAGGCCGTTGCCCATAAGACCTGAGCATATAATCTCTTGCATCTTTAGGAGAGTGTAATTCGTCTTTCATAAAGGCTTCATGCGGTGCTATGGCCTCATGATTATTCTCTTCTTCACTTAAGTAGAGTAAGCGTTTTGGGTTTTGTGTATCTGGCCAATTTGTAGGTTGGCGTTCACGTTCAGTTTTATGACGCAAATCAACAATTAAACCTATATCTAACTCTGCCAAACTGTTTCGATCAGATTCGGTTGTATTGTTAAAATGCGCCGAACGAAAAAGCTTGTTAGCCCTTACCATTTTACCTGTTTTAGTTTTGTAACCACCAAAATCACGGAAGTTAAAAATTTTTTCAAAGCTCTTAATGCGGGTTTTCATAAGGCTTTTATATCACACGAAAGTGTTGTACTAACAAGAATGGTAAACAAAAATTTTCGATTATGAAAACTAACTGATTAAATTTTCTAATGGTTTGCGTTTTTGCATTTCTTCAAACTTACCCCATACTCCGTCATCACCATGCCATATACCCTCAGTGGCGCCTTTAGAATATTCAGTTGCACGTGCTTCAAAGAAATTAGCATGCTCCACACCATTCAATATCTCTGTTAACCAAGGCAAAGGGTGGTGCTTAATACCATAAACTTTAGGTAACCCAAGCTGTCCTAGGCGCCAATCAGCTATATATCGAATATATCTCTTAATATCTTCAGATGTCATACCTTCTACAGGGCCCATCTCAAAAGCTAGATCAATAAACTTATCTTCAAGCTTAACAACAGTCTTGCAACAATCAACTATATCGTCCTTCACTGCTTGTGTTAAGGCGCCTGTTTCATTTGCGAATGTATGGAACATTTTGATCATACCTTCACAATGCAAACTTTCATCACGTATAGACCAAGTCACAATTTGACCCATACCCTTCATTTTATTAAGTCTTGGAAAGTTCATTAACATAGCAAAAGAAGCGAACAGCTGCAGGCCTTCTGTAAAGCCTCCAAAAACAGCCATTGAAGTTAATATATCTCTTTCGCTATCTACACCAAATTTTCCTAGATAGTCATGCTTTGCTGCCATTTCTTCATATTCCATAAAAGCACCAAACTCTGAATCAGGCATTCCGATGGTTTCAAGTAGTAAAGCATAAGCAGCAACATGGATTGTTTCCATATTAGAAAAAGCAGCAAGCATCATTCTAACCTCTACTGGCTTGAATAATGGCATGTAATTTTCCATGTAATTACCCCCGACTTCAACATCCGACTGGGTAAAGAAACGAAAAATTTGAGTTAATAAGTTTCTTTCATTATCATTTAAATTTGTTGCCCAATCTTTGCAGTCTTCACCTAACGGCACTTCTTCTGGCATCCAATGTACTTGCTGTTGTTTTTTCCAAAACTCATAAGCCCAAGGATAACGAAAAGGCTTGTAACTATGACTTGGGATTAAAAGTCCTGATTTTGAATTCGTTATAAAGTCTAATTTTCCCATCTTATTTCCTCTTCAAGCCCAAATCGGCAAACTAATTAGTAAATTTTACAAACTAAACCACATATAGGTTACTGATTTGCTAACATAACAATATGTAGTGTCTAAATTTGTGCAAGTAGTTTTTTTAAAATAACTGACTTTTTTTAAAAAAACTACTTTAATTAAAAATAACTGTGAAAATATTTAATACTTTCTGCGTCTATTTTTATTATTTCCATATCGTAATCTACCTAATATTTCTGCAAAGTTTGGTATATTGTTAATTTTTTCAACAATTTTGAATTTAGACTTTTCAAAACTCATAACATTCGAAATCCGTGCATCAAGAAATAGTTTAGTTTTTACTTTATTTTGATCACTATCACTAATCCAAACTGTTATTGTTGAACCAAGAACACCCGCAAGTATAGTTCTTTTAGTATAGTAATTATAATCAGTACTTCTATCACCTATTGCCCTCCAAATTGAATCTGCCAGCGACCAAAGGTAAGTTGGGCCCTGTACAGCTGCATCAGGAAGAGAAAGTCTAATGATAGCACGCCGCATGGCTTCTTCATTAGACCCTATAGATTCTAACGCTGACAAAACGCCAGCCGTAACCTGTTCTCTAATTTTCATTTCTGATTTATTAAGACTCTCTAAATTTGATTTAACAAATTCATTCATTTGGTCATGCCAAAAACGTATGACTTCGAGCGCTCCCTCCGGAAAATATAACTCTTCGGAACCCTCAGGTAAATTTATTGATTTAACCCTTCGGAACCCTCAGGTAAGTTTATTGATTTAATTGATGCACGAAGGCTTTTCTGATTCCACCCGTCAAAAACTACAATTGGCAGCATAGCTTGGAGAATATCTACTCTAACTTCTTTACTCGTGTTTACCATAGAGAATATCTATAAAGCATTAAGTTTAAAATGTCTTGCGACGTAATATCTTGCTCTTAATCCAATTGAGTGAGCCTTTTACTCCTGATCCTGATAGAACACCGTAACGGAATATTCTCTCCGCTAAAAGAATAACTCCAAAAGCAGTTAATGCCAAAATAGAGGAAGACAGTATAAGTTCCCATAAGGGGGGATCAGACGGCAAGCGCACAATAGCTGCGAAAGGCGCAGAAAGTGGAAACCAACTTAAGAAAGCTAATAATGAGCTATCAGGAGATTCTAACCCCAATGGGATGATAAACATACAAGCTGTAAGCAAAAGAGTAACTGGCGTGGTAAGCGTTTGTGCATCTTGCATAGACTCAGCTAATGCACCCATAGCAATGAAAAAAGCTCCATAAAATATATAACCTAATATAAGAAATATAACAAAAAAAGACATCATCTTCAAAGTGAATGTTTTTTGAATGGCTTCACTTAGATTAGGTCCTCCAAGTCCTAAAAGAATTGACGAAAAAATTCCGACTAGCCCCAATATTAAGTAAGGTAACATTGATGTAAAAGTTAGCGCCGCAACACCTAAAAGTTTTCCTAAAATAATTTCAGAAAACCTGGCTGAGGCAAGCATCATTTCCATAAGTTTATTGAGTTTTTCTTCTAGCATAGATGTCAAAAGCATATATGAACCTGAAAAAATTGTTAGCCAGAGAATAATGGATAGAACTGCTGCAAATATAAAAGGCAATCTATCTGCACCCGTTATAGCTTGATCAACCAAATCACCCGTATCAGCTTTAGAGGGATCGAAGATATTCGCCTTCAAAGATTTATTATCCAAATTCTGGTAATCTTCGAATGATAAGCCTGCAGATTTTAAATAATCTCTTTGTATTTTGGTTGAAAAAAAATCATCCACAATATTTACAACAGGTGGATTATTGAAGTTAGTTGACCAATAATCAGTGATTAATTCAGGGTTATTATATATATGCAGAAATCCGCTAAGCTTAACTTTATTGCCATTAAGAAGTAAATCTTTGTTTCCACTTACATATTCTTTTAGTTCTTGGAGGTCATTTGAAGGGAGATCCACAAAAATAGTCTTACCCATCAATTTATTAAAATCTTTATTACCGGGAATAATTTCGTTGAGGTATTCAGTTCCTGCTTTAAAATCCTTTGTATTCATAATGGTTTTTAGTTCGACCATTTGTTCATCAGATATCATTGGTTTTATTGCAGCTAAGAAATTTTCTTTATTGTCTCTTTGGTGAGCGGCAATTATTTTTTCTTTATAGTCACCCGTTTCGTCATAAATAGCTTCATATCTCACCGGGGAAAGATCAATATCAGATATCACTATTAAAGCAGTAATGCCCCCTATGATTACAGGCATAAAAAATGAAAGCCAAAACCCCCAAGTTTTAATATAACCAAAGTAATCACGCTTTGCTATCAATAGAGTTCTACGCATGTTTACATTGAAAATGCTCATTAGTGAAACTCCGCGCCAGTAAGTTTATCAGCTCCTACCATAGCTACAAAAGCTTCATGAAGTGATGCTTTTATAGGCTCAAAACGGCTTAGTTCTATTTTTTTTGAAACACATCGCTCTAATACATCTTGGTTTTGGGCATTATCATTTAATATTAAATCATATGCACCGTCTGAACGAATTTCTAAAAATTTAGTGAGACCAGTTAGGGTCTCGACAAATTTGTCTGACTTTGTACCAATTACTATTCTTCGGGGAGCCTTAGATAAAGCCTCCTTGGTTGTGCCGTCAAATATTTTTCGACCCTCCGCCATCAATATTATACGATCACACAATCTTTCGGCATGCTCCATTACATGAGTTGAAAAGATAACTGTACTATCTCTCTTGGCTATTTCTTTAACTATCTTTTCAAGCACCTGCTGATTCACAGGGTCTAGACCTGAAAAAGGTTCATCTAATATATAAAATTCAGGATTATGAGCCATTACAGATAAAAGCTGAACTTTTTGCGCCATACCTTTTGACATATCCTTATTCTTTTTTTTCTTCGCATCAGAAAGGCCGTATTTGTCCAGTAACATATCTGCAGTTTTATAAGCCTCTTTTCTTTTAACTCCGTTCAATTGTGCCATGAGTGCAATACTATCTATAGCAGTTTGTTTTTTGTATAATCCTCTTTCTTCAGGTAAAAAGCCAATCTTACCAAACGTAGCTTCAGAACCTGGAGTTTCCCCTAAAGTTTTAATTGTCCCTAAATCCGGTTTAATTAAGCCAAGGGCCATTCTAAGTGTGGTTGTTTTTCCTGCCCCATTAGGTCCAAGAAAACCAATTATCTCACCTGGGTTTATAGTAAAACTAACATCCTCAACAGCAATTTTTCCACTAAAGCTTTTACTGACCTTATCAATATATAGAGGTGTTTTAAGCATTGTATAATCTTGTTTTTAAATTACAGCTTTTGAAAAAAAATTATAATGACTTAATAACTTCTTCAACAAGTTTTTTGGCATCTGATAATAGCATCATAGTCTTATCTTCATAAAATAGATCGTTATCGATACCTGCATAACCCGGCGATAGCGAACGTTTAACAAACAAAACTGTAGAGGCCTTATCGACATCAAGAATGGGCATTCCAGCAATTGGACTTGCTGGGTCAGTTTTAGCAGCGGGGTTTGTCACATCGTTTGCACCAATTACAAAAGCAACATCGGCATTTGAAAACTCCGAGTTTATATCCTCTAATTCAAAAACTTCATCATATGGAACATTTGCCTCAGCTAATAAAACATTCATATGACCTGGCATTCTCCCAGCCACTGGATGGATTGCGTAGACAACATCAACCCCCTCCTCTTTTAACTTATCAGCCATTTCACGCACGGCATGCTGTGCCTGAGCAACTGCTAGTCCGTACCCTGGTACAATAATAACTTTTGAAGCATTTTTCATAATAAAAGCGGCATCTTCAGCAGATCCACGTTTCACAGGCCTTTGTTCTCTATCGCTATCAGAAACGCTCGCGCCATCAGCTCCAAATCCACCTAAAATAACAGATATAAAACTTCTATTCATAGCCTTGCACATTATGTATGATAGTATTGCTCCTGAAGATCCAACAAGTGCGCCAGTTATAATAAGCGCTAGGTTACCCAAAGTGAAACCCAAAGCTGCTGCTGCCCAACCTGAATAAGAGTTTAACATTGAAACAACCACTGGCATATCTGCACCGCCAATGGGAATAATTAGTAAAAAACCAATGATAAATGTTAGGACTAATAATACCCAAATAAATTCAGGGTTATTCCCACCAGTCTGCATAAGCATAATAAGAGTTACAATGATACAAATCAGCAAAGCGCCATTTATTAAATGCCTAAAAGGAAGCAAAATTGGTGCACCAGACATGTTACCATTTAACTTAGCAAAGGCGATAACAGAACCTGAAAAAGTGATTGCACCAATAGCGGCGCCTAGGCCTAACTCCAAAAGACTTGCAGGTTTTATACCTTTTTCTGACAGAATACCGAAGCTTTCTGGACTAAAAAATGCAGCTATAGCAACTAACACAGCGGCCAATCCGACTAAAGAATGGAAAGCAGCAACAAGGGGCAGCAACAAGCTGGGGCATATCCGTCATTGGTATTTTTTTCGCGATAACCGCACCTAATAACCCGCCGATAGCCATTGCAGTAAAAGCAAAAATCAGGCTCTGACCCCAAAGCCCTGCTGACAGGGCAGTGGTTGCAATTGCAATGCCTATACCAAGCATCCCAAAAACATTACCTTTCCTTGACGATTCAGGGGATGATAAACCCCTTAAGGCAAGTATAAAAAGAACAGCAGATACTGTGTAAAGCACTGCAGCGATATCAACAGAAATAGTAATACCCATGGTTATTTACTCTTTTTCTTGTACATTGCGAGCATTCTTTGCGTCACAAGAAACCCTCCAAATATATTTATAGCACACAATAAAACAGCCAAAGATCCAGTCCATGTGGATAAAGATGAACCGCCCTCTATACCTGCAACAACTGCAATAAGAGCTCCAACTATTATTACTGATGATATAGCATTAGTGACTGCCATGAGGGGTGTATGAAGAGCAGGTGTTACAGACCATACTACATAATATCCTACAGCTATTGCTAATACAAAAATTGTTAATTGAAAAATTATTGGAGTTACAGCGATACCTGCTGCTGCAGCAATGGTAAATGTTATCATAATTTAACCTTTCAATCTTTCGTGTATTACTTTTCCATCGCGTGTTAAAGCACACCCCTGTATTATTTCATCATCCCAATCTGGCGCATAAGAACCATCTTCGGCTGTCACTAGAGGAATGAAGTTCTTTAAGTTTTTTGCAAACATTGCTGAAGAATCTGATGCCAAACGGCTAGGCCAATTCAAAAGTCCAACTATTTTAACACCATTTTTGGTTTCAACAATTTTGCCTGCCACTGCTCCCTCAACGTTACCACCCCGCTCAGCTGCTAAATCTACTAAAACAGAACCTGGTCTCATATTAGCAATCATTGATTTAGTTACCAGAATAGGTGCTGCTCTTCCTGGTATCAGTGCTGTTGTTATAACAATATCCTGTTTAGCTATATGACTAGCAGTAAGCTCAGCTTGTAATTTTTGATATTCAGGCGACATCTGTTTCGCGTAGCCACCAGCGGTTTCTGCTTCTTTAAACTCTTCATTTTCAACAGCAATAAATTTTGCCCCGAGAGAGGCTACTTGCTCTTTAGTTGCAGGCCTCACATCCGTTGCAGTTGTAACAGCTCCCAGTCTTCTGGCTGTCGCTATAGCTTGTAATCCAGCCACTCCAACACCCATTATAAAACACTTAGCTGGTGCAATTGTACCTGCAGCAGTCATCATCATAGGCATTGCACGGCCATATATACTGGCACCTTCAACAACAGCCCTATAACCTGATAAGTTAGATTGCGATGATAAAACATCCATACTTTGCGCTCTAGAAATGCGTGGGATATATTCCAGTGCAAAAGCAGTTACATTAGCCTTTGCACAAGCCTGAGCATATTTAGGGTTATCAGTAGGATTCATTAAACCTGTAATTCCTGCCCCACTCTTCAGCCCGGCAACAAACTTTGCATCTTTTCCAGTAATTGATAATACTAAGTCAGCGTTTTTACTTGCAACTTTATTCGAAGCAGATATTGAAGCCCCGGCAGCCTTATAATCATCGTCATAGTGATTAGCGTATTTCCCAGCATTTTTAACAACAATCACTTTATGACCAGCTGCAACATAACTTTTAACTATATCTGGAGTAGCCCCAACGCGAGCCTCTGCGTTATCGCCAAATGCATCGTCAGTATCATTCAAAATAGTAATATTCAATTTCAGAGACCTTGTTTTATTGATTAATCATTACATAAACCAAAAATAATAAGCTTATAATCGGTTTGCGAGAGCTTGAGTAAGTTATCCGTGTATCATTGCAATCAAAGGGCTAGCCATTGCTACAAGTACCGCTGAAACAATAACTCCTGCATACCAGCCACCTTTTAACTTCAATGCTAAACCAAGAATAACACCCAATATCACAGTTATCAACAAAGCTGAAGTCCAACCCATTGATACACCAAAAACTAAAGTAGGAAAAATAACAACAAGTGCTAAACCCGCACCACCATAAACAGTTGTACCCATAAAACCACCAAATGTTTTTTTATGTCCATCAACACCCATTGTACCCTTAACATAGTTTGTTTCGTCTACTGCCATTTCAAGATCCTTTAATGCTGGCTTATTTGAATGCTCAATAACACGAGCTAAAGCCACCTTCAATAGCCTAGAGCCCTATTAAAAAGAATAAAATTTATTCAAAATAATTAGTTATTATTCACAATTCTTAGAAAAGGTTTATTTCTTTTGGGGCTATATTCGGGAATATAGGTTTCAGAGGGAGCAGTTTCTCTAACGGGCATATCCTCAGATAAGTCTCGGACGTTTGGTTTATACGTTTTTTTAACTTTTACAGAAGAAAAGGAAGAATACTTCTTTTTTAAATCTCTATCCGTACAACTTAATCTATCGTTTTTAAATTTAGGTTTTTTTAAATCTTTGACCTTCTTAGTCATTGCCAATACAACTCGTTTTTGTGCAAAACTTAGAGCATCACTCATGTTACCCTTTTGCAAATCATAAAACGCAGAACCGAATGTATCTAATCTTTCCAATACACTTTCACCAAATTCATCTTCGAAATCTGTTATCTGACCTAAATCAGATAAATCCTTATGAAGCCTTGATAACTTAGTTTTAGCCTTACGAGCCGCTCTTTTGCGCGCTTTATCCAGCTTTATCTTAACCTTCTCGTTCTCAATATCTCGAACTAGACTTTGTTCTTGCCATTGTTTTTTGTCATATTCGCTATTCATGTATCAAACTATAACACACTTGGAACAAAAAGTGAACACTAATCTTCTACAGCACTCATATAAATATCAAGAAGCGCCTCTTGCTCTGCACGCTCAGATGCCTCTTGCTTTCTTAGCGCTATAACTTTTCGCATGACCTTAGTGTCTAATCCAAAGGTTTTTACCTCAGCATATACTTCACGAATATCCGCTGTCAGTTCTGTTTTTTCAATCTCAAGCCTTTCAATTCTTGCAACAAATTGTTTTAGTTTTTCGCGTGTAGCTTCGCCAAAATTATCGGAACGATCTGAGTCAGTCAGCATTTAAAAATCCTCTTTAAAATAAATATTTTTTACTATTAAATTTCTTTAAAAAAATTAACTAGGTACACAGACCTATTTGTTGTGGATGGATTGAAAATTTAGAGAAAATGTGTAAATTAAGAACGGTGAAATCGCCGCAGTTTTTTTATACGTAAACATACTATAAAAATTACTTAACTAATTAGGAACAAGCAATGATCATATTATGGACACTCACAGCATTGGCATTCGGCATGGTATTTCTTTCATTAATAATGGGGGCAAAGAATATGGGCGGAAAAACAGATGATGCTCGTCAAAAATCTAACATATGGATGCGGCGTAGAGTTACCGGCCAAGCATTAGCTGTTGGTTTACTGCTCCTAACAGTTTATATCCAAACAAAAAGTCAAGGTGGGTAAATTGGTTAAACTTAACAAAATCTATACTAGAACTGGTGACGATGGCTCTACTGGATTAGTTAATGGCGAGAGGGTTCTAAAAAATAATCTAAGAGTAAGAGCATTTGGTGATGTCGACGAGACTAACAGTGTTATAGGTATAGCTAGGCTACATCTTGAAAATACAAAAATAGATAAAATGTTATCCCGAATACAAAATGACTTATTTGACCTTGGGGCAGATTTAGCGACACCATACACAACACAAAGCACTGAAGATAATAAACAAGATTTACGAATAAATGCTACCCAAACTATACGACTAGAAGAGGAAATGGACAGTTTAAATTTAGATTTACTTCCACTCTCTAGTTTTATACTTCCAGGAGGCGCAGCTCCTTCAGCTTATTTACATCAAGCCAGAACAGTTTGTCGAAGAGCTGAAAGGGTTTGCGTTGCGTTAGAGGTCGAACATAAATTGAATAAAAATGCTCTAGTTTACCTAAATCGTTTATCCGACTTTTTATTCGTTGCAGCCAGGTGGTGCAATAATCAGGGTCAGACGGATGTCCTCTGGGTGCCAGGAAGCAATAGGAAATAAGTTCTGTACTTTAAGTCGAAGAGCCTCAGAAAAATTAAACTAATAGGTCTTTTATAACTTGGCTAATTTCTTGGATGGTACTTCGACCAAAGAAGAAATCTACGAACATACCATTTTCATCCATGAGATAAATAATATCTGAATGATCAACAGTATAATCAGCTTCACTGTTAGATAGAGGAACTCTTTGAGAATAAACCTTATATGCTAATTTAACTCTTTCTATTTGCTCCTCAGTCCCTGTAAGTCCTTTTAAACCCAAAGGAAACCCACCAGATTCCACATAAGCTTTTAGGCTATCAGGCGTATCTCGTTCAGGGTCAACACTAATAAACAAATAGTTTATTAAACTTCCATTTGGGTCTAATTTTTCTTGAACTGCACCCATTTTTTGCAGAGCAGTGGGGCAAATATCTGGGCAATAAGAAAATCCGAAATATATTAATTGGGGTTTCCCTAAAAAATTATTTTCGGTAACTGGTAAATTAATTTGATTAACTAAGTCGTAAGAACCACCAATTTCAGCTGCGCCAGAAATAACATTTTTGCCAGACTTAGCTGCCTGATCACTACACCCGAATAGAAAAATAGGTAACGAAAAAATTAAGATTATCAGGGCTTTCATAAACCAAACTCCACCTTTATAGTTACAGAATGAATATTCCTAAACTGGACAGCATTATCAAAAACGTCAAGTCAAATACTGATGCAGAAAGCGTTGGAGCGGCAAAGAAAAAAATAGTAAATACATCCGGACAATTACGTAGGAGTACCCTAGTAATTTTAAGGTGGGGAGCGGTAATAGGACAAGCTGCAGCATTGTTTATAGTCTCTACTTTATTAGATTTTTCCTTTCCTGTAGGGCCTTGCCTAGCTGTAATTGGATTGAGCATATTTGTAAATATTGTTGTCACTGCGTCTTATGAACTTGATAGGCGGGTAGGCGATAAAGAAGCTGGACTACAATTAGGGTTTGACTTACTTCAATTGGCTGCACTGTTATGGTTGACGGGTGGTATGGCAAACCCTTTTGCACTTTTATTTCTAGCGCCAATTGTAACTAGCGCTACTACGTTAAATACTAAAGTACTCTTTAGTCTTGGTTTCTTGGCAACAGCGCTTTCATTTTTCTTGATATATAATAGCCAGCCATTGCCTTGGTCACCGGCAGGAAGTTTTGATTTACCATTAATATATAGATGGGGGGCATGGAGTGCAATTTTAGTAGGATCAACCTTTACATCACTTTATGCATGGCAAGCCACAAAGGGGAGTCAAGCTATGTCTGATGCACTCGCAGCCACAGAAGCAGTTTTAGCACATGAACAAAAATTATCTGCACTAGGCGGAATGGCAGCTGCGGCTGCTCACGAATTGGGAACACCTTTAGCTACCATTCAAGTAATTGCAAAGGAGATGACGCGTGAACTGAATCCGAGTACAACGCTAGGGGAAGATGCAGCATTAATGTTATCGCAGGCTCAACGTTGTCGTGAAATACTTACTCAACTTTCTCAAAGAGGAGATGAAGGAGATGTCTTTCACGATATTTTATCAATTGAAGGCTTGCTTGAAGAGGCTGCTGAACCATATATTGCATTGGGTAAAGATATAGTCATAAATGTAACAGGTGAAGGTGAAGAACCAACTTTAAAACGCAAAGCTGAATTATTATACGGACTCAAAAACTTTATAGAAAATGCTGTCGATTTTGCAAAATCAACAGTTAACCTTAATGGCAGTTGGAACCAGAATACACTTACCATAACTATTGATGACGATGGTAAAGGTTTTGACCCTTCAATAACCAGAAGGCTTGGTCAACCATATGTTAGCCGTCGCCAAAATCAAAAAAACTCAGAGGTTTTGGCTGGCGGATTAGGGTTAGGAGTATTTATTGCCACCACCCTTATAGAAAGAACTAGTGGGAAGGTAAAATTCGGCTCATCACCTCAAGGAGGTGCCAGAGTGAAACTAGTTTGGTATAAATCTAAATTAGATTTATATTCTTAAAGTAAACTTAATTGAAAGCAAAGCCGTATATGGTGTAAGGATAAAAACATGACAGATTATAATATACCCGAAGATAATACGCTTTTAATACTTGACGATGATGGTCCGTTTCGTAACAGGCTCGGTCGTGCATTGGAACACCGAGGATTTTCAGTATCACTTGTTGAGAGCGTAGCCGAAGCTAAAGCTGTCGTAACCGCTAATCCACCCGCATTCGCAGTGCTATGGGTTAGACGTTATAGATAAAATTCATGAAATTAGACCTGATTGTAAAATGGTTATGCTCACGGGATATGGAAACCTCGCAACAGCAGTTTCTGCGGTTAAAAAGGGAGCCATAGACTACCTCGCTAAACCGGCTGATGCAGATGATGTTTGTAAAGCTTTACTTGCAAGCCAAGGAGAGGCACCTGCTCCACCCGAGAATCCTATGTCGGCTGATAGAGTTAGATGGGAGCACATTCAGCGAGTTTATGAACTATGCGGAAAAAATGTCTCAGAAACTGCTAGACGCTTAAATATGCATAGAAGGACTCTACAGAGAATACTTGCCAAGAGGGCTCCAAGGTAGTCTTCCCAGTAAATTTTTAGACTAGAATTATTTAAAAATTAAAATATATGATACCTATATCTTCATGTTGATATAGGTTTTAAAAACCCTTTATCTTATACTAATAAGGGGAAATTATGTTAAAACTACCAATAGGTTTAGTTTTCTTTTTAAGCATCATTGCCTGCAGTCCTTCACCTAAAGAAAAAACAGATAAGCCCACTGAGAGTTCACAAAATAAAAATATAATTCAAACAAAAGACTACAATCCTAGTAAAAATGTATACTTTGGCGATCTCCATATTCATACAAAAAATAGTTTTGATGCCTATATATTTAATGTGCGTTCAACACCTGATGATGTTTATCGTTTTGCTAAGGGCGAAACATTAAAGCATCCTTCCGGGTTTGAAATGGCAATAGGCGGAGACCCTCTCGATTTTGTATCAGCAACGGACCATGGCGCTTATATGGGTATATTACCAGAGATGAATAATCCGGATAGCCCTCTGTCAAAATTGGATATGGCTAAAGAAATGTTTGGAACTGATCCTGAGTTAATAATCGAAGCTTTCAATAAAATTGGAGATACTGTGCGATCAGGCGTTCCTTTTCCAATAATTTACGATAAGAAAATTATTCAAGACACATGGCAAAGGGCTGTAAAAACAGCAAATAAACATTATGAACCCGGAAAACTTACAACTTTTTCTGGATATGAATATACTTCGGTTGACAGCAGAGGCCGAGAAGAAGAAGGTTTTGCAGGTGGAAATTTACATAGAAATGTAATTTTTGAAAATACAGCATCGGATCGTGTTTTTTCAACATTAGACTCCACTAATCCTGAGGACTTATGGAACTGGATGGACAACGAAAGAAAAAATGGCCACGATGTCTTGGCCATTCCGCACAATTCAAATGTGTCAGATGGAAAAATGTTTGCTACAAAAAAATATAATGGAGATAATCTTGATTTTCTGTACGCAAAACAACGAATTAAAAATGAACCTATAATTGAAATTACTCAAGTAAAGGGCACATCCGAAACCCATCCTTTGCTATCACCAAATGATGAGTGGGCTAATTTTGAAATTTATGAAAAACTATTAGCCTCTCAAATTACCTCAAAAATAAGTGGTAGTTACGTGCGTGATGCATTGGCAACTGGATTATCTCTAACAAATAAAATTGGCTCCAACCCCTTTAAATTTGGAGTAATAGGGAGCTCAGATAGCCATGTAGCCGGTGGATCATATGACGAAAAAGATTATTGGTCAAAAGTTGGAATACTTGATTCATCTCCTGAAAAACGTGGTTCAATACCCCCTAACAATCTTAAATCTTGGGAAGGCATAGAGCAAACGGAACGAGCCAAAAATTGGTATTCAAAATGGGGGGCTTCAGGTCTTGCAGCTATTTGGGCTGAAGAAAATACTCGAGAATCTTTATTTTCTGGAATGCGAAATAAAGAGACCTACGCTACAACTGGTCCACGCATAAAATTAAGAGTGTTCGCAGGCTATGATTATGAAACTGATATTTTAAATGATCCTAATATGATACAAAAAGCTTACAAGATAGGTGTGCCAATGGGCGGTGACTTAAAGACATCCAGTCATGCACCAAGTTTTATAGTATGGGCTATGCGAGATCCTCGTAACGCTCCCTTGCAAAGAATTCAAATGATTAAAGTTTGGAACGAAAATGGAAAAAATAGAGAAAAGGTTTATGATATTAAATGTGCCGACGACTTAGCTCCAAATAAAATTTCAAATCGTTGTCCAGATAATGGCGCAAATGTTAACTTAATGGATTGTTCTATTTCATCAGATAAGGGTGCACCTGAACTTAAAGTAATGTGGACGGATCCACAGTTTAACCCTGAGAATGACGCAGCTTACTATGTAAGAGTTCTTGAAAACCCTACTTGTCGGTGGAGTACTTGGGATGCAATAAATGCAGGAGTTAGCCATGCGCCTAATTTACCTCCCACGATTCAAGAGCGTGCCTATGGATCACCTATTTGGTATAATAGTAAACAGAGTTAATATGAATAAATATTTCAAAGATCCACTCATTCATTTTATAATATTGGGAGTATTAGTTTTTTTTAGTCACTCAATATGGCAAAGAAATATTGTTAAATCCGATTATACTATAAACGTCACTGAAGAGGAGATGGCCCGTCAAGCTACAATATTCTCTGGAGAAAACAGACGCGAGCCTACCAATGATGACATAAAAGCTCTTCTTTATTCCTATATTGAAGAGAGAGCGTTAATGCGTGAAGCTCAAAAATTAGGATTAGGTGATGATGATACAATTATTAGACGGCGACTAGCGCAAAAGATGCGCTTTATAATTGAAGATATAGATACAATACGCTTGCCAAAAGAAGAAGAATTAAAAACATGGTATTCTGAGAATATAACAAAATTTATCTCTCCTGAAAAAAGAAGCTTTGTTCATGTATATATAAGCCCAGAAACAAATGGTAACAAAACAACAAAAAGAGCGAATGGAATATTAACTAAACTTGCGCGCGAACCAGAAAGTTGGGAGGAATTAGGCGATCCTTTTATTCTAAAAAGAGATTTTAATTTTTCAAGTTTTACTGAGGTCAATAGAACCTTTGGAACTAATTTCGCAAAATCAATTTTTTCAATATCAAATAACGAATGGTCAGGAACAATAGAAAGTGCTTATGGCCTACACATTGTAAAGGTAAACGAAATTGTATCTGAAACCATCCCAGAATTTGAAGATATTAAAACTGCAATAATATCTCAATGGAAAGAAGAGGAACGACGAAGAATAAACAAAAAAGCTTTAGCAAAAATTATTGATAAATATAAGATAAATATCATAAATGATAAAACTAATAATATAAAGTAATGTTGCGTTTAATATTAATTTTAAACTTTTGGCTTTTACTTTTTAGCCCTGTAACTGCGCATGAAGTGCGGCCAGCTTATCTAAGTATTTCTGAGGACAGCACAGCTGAGTTTACAGTTATTTGGAAACAGCCAATTCTTGATGGAAAAAGGTTACGAATAAAACCCACATTTCCAGAAATCTGTATAAAATCCAACTCTAAAAAAAGCATTGAAAACTCTACAATAATTGAAAAGTTTAATTTAAAATGTGAATTAATCGAAGGAAAAGTTATAATCTCAGGATTAGAGCAAACTATGACAGACGTCATAATAAAAATAGACTATTTATCCGGCGAAACAAACACTTCTTTAATTAAACCTAATAATCCTAAGTTTACTCTGGGTGAAAAGACATCAACTATAGGAAATAATTATCTATCGATAGGTATCGATCACATACTTAGAGGGTGGGACCACCTTCTTTTTATAATTGGGCTTGTTTTACTGATTAATAGAAAACAAGTACTTGGAGTGGCAACCGCTTTTACTGTAGCACATAGTTTAACACTAGGTTTGGCTGCATTTAGCATAATAAACTTACCCTCACAGCCAGTAGAAATATTAATTGCAATGAGTATAGTTTTACTTGGAATTGAAATAATGCGAAAGAAAAATGGTATTATAAGCATTTCAAACAAACATCCATACCTTATTGCTCTAATGATAGGGCTCATTCATGGGTGTGGATTTGCTGGGGCTCTTGCAGATATAGGTTTACCCAAAGGTATGGAGCTTTTTTCTCTTATACTTTTTAACATAGGGGTAGAACTTGGTCAATTTGCAGTAATAGGCTTAACAATTCTTACTCTAACTATTTTAACAAAATTAAGTAGTGATATACGAAAAAAATCAGAAGTTATATTAACCTATAGTATCTCATCAATTGGTATGTTTTGGATTATAGAACGGGTATCAAATTACATTGTATAGGTATTTTTGAAACCTAGTTTTCTTCAACTAAATAGCTTACTAGCGACTTTACTTCGGTAGAATTCCAATCTGCTTCGCCGGGTAACCGCGCTATTTCTCTGCCATAAACATCATATAATATGCTGGTTGGTAACCCTGGCAAACGAAGTTTACCGCTGATAGAATATGATGCATCGTGCCACGGGGTCAGTGCTGATATATCATTTTCTTCAAACCACAATTTTGCATCATCTGCTGTACGATCCATGCTAATTGTAATTACCTCAAAATTCTCACTCCCCATAACCATCTGAAGGCGGTTTAATGTTGGCATTTCGGCGATACATGGAGCACACCAAGTTGCCCATACGTTTAACAAAATTACTTTACCTTTGTAATCTGATAGCTTCATTTGACTACCAGTAGTTGTTGTAAGATACATTTTAGGCTGGTCGGGTGGAGTGCTTAAAACAGACAATCGCTTCAATGTACCCTTAGAAAATGCATCTATACCAACTTTAGGCTGGCTACAGGATTGCACAATCACTAATAATATGGCTACAAGCCCTAATACGAGCATAAGCCTTATTGTGTTAGTTATATTAAAAAGAGAAGATATGGACATGGATAAACTATCTAACAATAAAAATAATAAAGGCCAGAAGATGTGGGGAGGACGTTTCAGCGCATCTCCAAATGAGATTATGCAAGAAATTAATGTATCAATTGATTTTGATAAAAGGTTAGCATTGCAGGATATTAAGGGATCTATGGCTCATTCAAGCATGCTTGAGGTACAAGGTATAATTACAAAGGAAGATATGCTGCAGATACATCAAGGCTTGGAAAAAATTAAAAAAGAAATATTAAATCTCTCGTTTCCTTTCTCGCATGAATTTGAGGACATACATTTAAATATTGAAAATAGACTAAAAGAATTAATTGGTGACGCAGCTGGGAGACTTCACACTGCTCGTTCAAGAAATGACCAAGTGGCAACAGATTTTCGACTTTGGGTAAGAGACTATTTGGATAATTTTGAACTTCAGCTGACCGAATTAATGAAAGCATTACTTCAAAAGGCAGATGAAAATACTGACACTATAATGCCAGGTTTTACACATTTGCAATCTGCTCAGCCTGTAACATTTGGGCATCATATGTTAGCATATCTAGAAATGTTTAATCGCGATAAATCTAGGTTTAGTGATTGCAGGGAACGTTTAAATGAGTGTCCTTTAGGAGCTGCTGCTCTGGCTGGAACATCATTTCCAATAGATCGTAACTTTACTTCAAGTACTTTAGGCTTTTCTAAACCCATGGCTAATTCTCTAGACGCAGTTTCTGCACGTGATTTTGCACTTGAAGCATTATCAGCTGCCAATATTTGCGCTACCCACCTCTCAAGACTTTCTGAAGAAATAGTCATATGGATGAGCGCACAATTTCAATTCATTACATTAACAGACGCTTTCACAACAGGTAGCTCTATTATGCCTCAAAAACGCAACCCAGATGCAGCTGAATTAATACGTGCTAAAGTAGGCCGGATATCTGGAGCGCTTGTATCACTAACAATGGTTATGAAAGGATTACCGCTGGCCTACTCGAAAGATATGCAAGAGGATAAAGAGCCGGTTTTCGATGCTTTTGATTCTCTTGATCTAGGTTTAAAGGCAATGACAGGCATGATAAATGATATGCAGCCAAATAAAGAAATTATGAAGGCGGCTGCAGGAAATGCATTTTCAACAGCTACTGATTTAGCAGATTGGTTTGTCAGAAAAATAAATATGCCATTTCGAGATGCCCACCACATCACGGGAAAAATTGTTGCGCTAGCCGAACATAAAGGGGTAACTCTCGATGAACTTCCTCTCGAAGATTACATAAAAATAGAACCTAAAATAACAAAAGAAATTTATTCAGTTTTATCACCGGAATCTTCTGCAAAAAGCAGAGTGAGCTATGGAGGCACAGCTCCAAGTGAAGTTAAAAAACAAGTCAAAGCCTGGAATAATATCTTATCTTAATTCTTAAGTTTTATTTTTCATGCTCAGGAGTCTTTTCGACAACTCGGTCATTATAAATGCTCGTCTCGCATCACTTAATCGTGTCCAAAGAGCTATTTCTTCCCTAGATCGCCCACAGCCCTTGCAAAGACCAAATTCTAAATCTAAGTCACAGATAAGCTTACAGGGAGAACTAATGCGATCAAGTTTCATTAATCTATCACTCTATTTACTAACATTCTCCGCCCATGATAGATGTAAGTTTTTCTAAATCTGGTATAGGATATAATAAGTAGGACCCGCCTTTTATATAAAGACCTTCAACATCTGCATTTTCAAGATCTTTAAATTTAATTACCTCATTTGCGCAATAATTTTCACTCTCTATTGGTAACTTATCATTATCCTTATTTTTAGCTTCAAAATAAATACTATCTTTATCGTTAACAGCAGAAATCAATAAATGCGTGAACTTTGGCAAAAATAAGCTAGTCGGTGCAGGAACCATTTTTTTATAAAAGAATCTAGAATCCTTGAGGCCATCCTTTAAACTACTAACATGGTGGTAACCATTATTTTTAATAAATATTACATCAGCGTCCATATCAAATTCTAAAGCGTCTTCACCCTTAGGGGTGCCAGCCCGCAATGGGTCATAGGCACATAATTCCGAACCATTTTCTGCTTTAGTTATTTTTTCAATATTAACAACTTTTCCATTTTGAGAAAAACTCAAGTCATATTCGTTTTCTTGATTTTTTATATATACTCTTTCAGGCAATAAGCCGCCATCTTTTATTTTTAAATGCGCTTCAAAAAACATATCAACAGAGTCAGTTCTAGAGCTTTTTATATTTTCAAATTTTCTAGCAAAATCAGATATACCTGAAACAGGAAAACACGAAATTTCTTCACGCAAATTTATAGATTCTTCTTTAGACTCTGCATAAGTCATCTTGAAGAATATAAGAAATATTATTGGTATAATTAAGTATTTCATATATTTCCTTTACTATCTTGAGGACAGCCATATTTAATTTCTTTTTTTAAAAACACTAAATCTAATATTAATTTTATAAAGTTAAATTTAATTAATTTTTTAAGATAGTGACTCGACGTTTGTCATAGGCTCAATTAAAGAAATATAATCCATAGGAATACAAAATGAAAAATTACCGTAAATCAAATTTTTTTTTAATTTTAAACACTTTAATATTACTTTCTGCCTGCGGTATTCGCGGAGAACTCAAAACTCCCCCCCCTTTGTGGAATAATACTTCATTCGAACTAGAGCACTTAACGAGCGGTAATGAAATCTTTCAAGCTACAGTTAAAAATAAAATAATAATTCAAAAAAATATTTAAAATGCGGCATTTCGAATTCAAGAATGGAGAAATGCATGCAGAAAATGTACCTCTTGCAAAGATAGCAGCAGAAGTGGGTACGCCCTGTTATGTATATTCAACAGCTACATTTGAGAGGCATTTTAATGTCTTTAAGAATAGTGTTTCTGGCATAAATTCTTTAATCGCATATTCAGTCAAGGCAAATTCAAACATCGGTATCTTAGCAACACTCTCCAAGCTAGGCGCAGGCGCCGATGTAGTCAGTGGAGGTGAACTACAAAGAGCTCTAACCGCTGGAATTCCAGCCAATAAAATTGTATTCTCTGGAGTCGGAAAAACCAAACATGAAATAGAAGCTGCAGCCAATGCAAAAATAAAGATTTTTAATGTAGAAAGTATACCTGAACTCTATGCAATAAATGAAGTGGCGGCCCGAATGAATTATCTAGCACCAATTGCATTTAGAGTGAACCCAGATGTTACGGCAGGGGGGCATAAAAAAATAAGCACAGGTAAAAAAGAAGATAAATTTGGAATTGCTTGGAATAAAGCTGAACATGCTTATGCAATAGCTAAATCCTGCAGCAACATAGAGATAGTAGGAATAGATGTTCATATTGGGAGTCAAATTGATCATTTAGAGCCTTTTGAAAAAGCAATTTCTAAAGTTGGAAATCTAATAAAAAAACTTCATGCAAATGGACATAATATTCGCTGCTTCGATATTGGAGGGGGTCTTGGAATTCCGTATGGGAATGAAACTATTACACCTCCAGATCCCTCAAATTATGGAGCCATGGTAAAACAGCTAACAGAAAAAATGAATGTAGAGATAATATTCGAACCTGGAAGAATGATATCTGGAAACGCTGGTATATTATTATCTAAAGTACTCTATGTAAAGTATGGGAATGAAACTATTGCACCTCCAGATCCCTCAAATTATGGAGCCATGGTAAAACAGCTAACAAAAAAAATGAATGTAGAGATAATATTCGAACCTGGAAGAATGATATCTGGAAACGCTGGTATATTATTATCTAAAGTACTCTATGTAAAAAAAGGGGAAGATCGTAATTTTCTAATTATTGATGCTGCAATGAATGATCTTCTACGTCCAGCTTTGTATGATGCTTTTCATGAAATAGAACCCGTTCGGAAAAAACCAGAAAAAGAACAAGTAGAAAAGTACGATGTTGTAGGCCCAATTTGCGAAAGTAGTGATACATTCACAAAATCGAGAAAACTTTCAAAAATAAATCAAGGAGAGCTTATAGTAATGCATACGGCAGGAGCATATGGGGCATCACAGTCGAGCCAATATAACACTAGACCACTCATTCCGGAAGTTCTTGTGAAAGATAACAAATATGAAGTTATAAGAAAACGCCCTACAATTAACGATATTTTAAAATCAGAGAATATACCTAATTGGCTCATTTAAAACATTTCATAAATCAATTCTTGTGGGTGGGTAATATTAGACCTAAAGTTATTTAAATTAATTATTAACTAGTTATAAAGTCTGTGTTTAAAAAGAAAAAATCCAAAGTACAAATCGCATTAAATAACGAAGTAGTTCGTTTTGAAAGATTGGGTTTGCGTTATGGTAGAGGACCAGAAATTCTGTCGGATGTAGACATGTGCTTGAATAAAGGAAGTTTTAATTTCTTAACAGGCCCATCAGGAGCAGGTAAATCTTCATTACTGAAATTATGCTATATGGATTTGAAACAATCTCGGGGTTTAATAAGCTTATTTGGAAATGATATTTCTTCAATATCTCAAAAAGCTAAGTATTCAATAAAGAAAAGAATTGGGGTTATATTACAGGATTTTCGTTTAATAGACCATTTAACTGTTTTCGAAAATGTTGCATTACCATTGCGTGTTTCAGGAGAAAAAAGACGAAATTATACGAAAGATATTTGTGAATTACTTCAATGGGTTGGATTAGGAGATCGGATGGATGCACTACCTAAAACTTTATCGGGAGGAGAGAAACAAAGGGCAGCAATTGCAAGGGCTATTATATCTAAACCTGATTTAATAATTGCGGACGAACCAACTGGAAATGTTGATGAAGTTATGAGCAAAAGACTACTTAAACTTTTTATTGAAATGAACCGCTCTGGAACCACAATACTAATAGCAACTCATGATAAAAAACTTGTCAAAGGTATAAATGCTAATATTTTAAATATTGAAAATGGTACATTAATAAATACTAATTTTAATTCGAGTTTTTGATGCAAGATAAGAGCATAAAAAAATTAACTTCTAACCCATTACTTGATCCGAATAGTAATAATGCAAGGTCTTTGGTATTTACATTATCCATAGTAGCATATCTTGCCACGATCGCTTTATTATTCTCAGTTACTATGAATCGTATGAGCACTTCATGGAATTCAGCCTTGGAAAATTCTGCTACTATTCAAATTTTAGTTGAAAACCCCACGCTTCGTGAGGTGCAGGTGGAAATCACATTTAAAAATTTAAAAGAAAATTATCCTAATTCAGAAATTACTGTATTAGACAAAAAAAAGTCCTTAGATATGCTTAAGCCTTGGCTTGGCAATTTTAATCTTCCTGATGACTTACCCATTCCAGCTTTAATATCTATTAATTTTGCAGAAGAAGATAACAAAGATCTCACTTACATTTCAGCAGCCCTTAAAAATGAAGGAGTTATTGTTGAGATTGACGATCATACACGATGGTCTGACCAAGTTAAAAAATCAGCTATTGCACTTAAGGTCGGATCTACAGCACTGCTTATATTAATTTTTAGTATAGCTATATTCATTTCAAATTATGCTACAAAATCAGCCCTTCTAGCTCAAAAAAATATAATAAATATATTGCTGCAAGTTGGAGCCAAAAATATATTCATCTCAAAATTATTTATAAAACAAGCAGGAATTAGAGGTTTAATTAGCGGGTTATATGGTGTTAGCCTAGGTTATTTTACGATGGTTATAATGTCGACAGAGCGTATGAAAGAAGTTTTTATAATTCCAATACCAAATTTTTATTGGCCTGATATAATCTACCTTTTACTATTTATAATAGGCTTTAGTATAAATTGTTCAATATCTGCAGGATTAACATCTATGAACATATTGTCAAAAAAACGTCGGCGACGATGAATAATTTTGCAAATTAAATAAACACTAAATTAAACTTAATATATCAATCACTAAAATAAAATTGTTTAGAATAATGAAATTACTTAAAGTTATTACTATAATGATCATTACCTACACATTAGGTTTTCTCTTTTATATAAAAAAAATTAATGACTTCAGTACACCTAAAACTATCCCTGATGCGGATGGAATTGCCGTATGGACTGGAAAAGGTGGTGGAAGACTTGAGGCGGGCGCGAATCTGTTATTACAAAAAAAAGCAGAACGCCTACTTATATCAGGAGTAAACTCTGAAATTTCTCTCAATAAAATCAAAGAAATTATTTCTATTCCCGAAAAAATGTCAGATTGCTGTTTAGACTTAGACTACAATGCAAAAAATACGATTGGCAATGCATATGAAACAACAGCATGGGCCAAAGCATTAGGATACAAACATATAATATTAGTAACATCTGCTTATCACATGCCGAGGGCTGAAATAGAAATTAAAGCGACTACTAGTCAAATTAAAATAACTCCATTTCCAGTTTTTATTCAAACTGGCGAGAAATGGTACTCAAATAGTGATAGATTCAAACGATTAGTTCAAGAATACAGTAAACTTTTAATAAGCTATCTAAGATACGTCACTATAGAACCAAGTGAAAAAGAAATATTATTAAATAATAATATTTCTTTAATCGTCTCTTCCAAAATTAGGTTCTGAACTATCTTGTCCAGCATCTACTATTCGACGACGAATATCACGGGTTTTTGCAAAGTGCTCCAATAAGGCGTCCCCATCTTTCCACCTTATAGCACGTTTGAGAGCCGATAAGTCTTCAATAAAACGATCTACAACCTCTAATGTTGCATCCCTATTAGCAAGAAAAATATCACGCCACATAACTGGGTCAGATGAAGCTATACGAGTAAAGTCACGGAAGCCTCCAGCAGAGAATTTAACCACTTCATTATTAGTTACCTTCTCCATATCAACGGCCCC
>Ga0206124_10000559_pt1 | contig 29756 bp, 25 predicted proteins | sample Helgoland_Spring_3_FD_148671 | JGI IMG/M metagenome (GOLD analysis project Ga0206124, IMG submission 148671) | Pelagic subsurface seawater microbial communities from Kabeltonne, Helgoland, North Sea - Helgoland_Spring_Bloom_20160321_2 | ecosystem: Environmental > Aquatic > Marine > Epipelagic ... | reverse complement strand
CCACTTAAAATTGGATGGAGATGATTTGTTTTAGATGCCTTAAAAGTTATTTTATTGACGTTTTTATTATTAAGAAAATTTCTAAATTCAAGTAATGCTGATGAAAATAGAGTAATATCATATTTAAAATTATTTTTTTTGATGATTTTTAGCGAATCCCCATAATATGTATTCAAACTTGAATAGTCTACAAAAATTAAAAATACACATTCTAAAAAATTAATATTATTTAAAAGAATGGGCTCTATTTTTGATTTTTTTCGAATTAATAACCCAATAGAATTCCCTAGTTTAAGCACCTCATAATAGGAAAACGAATTATAATTAAGTGCTTTTAATCTGAATATTTTGTTTATTAAATTATAATTTTCGTTATGCCATAATTCACGTATTAAAATTATAATCATACTTATAAAATCTTCAGAATTATTCTTTGTTTTATTTACAAGGTTGATGATTTCTTCTGAATCGTTTTCTGAAACTGTTTTGTAAATAATTTCAGTGATATTAATTTTTTCTTTGTACTTATAATTTTGTGTAAAATCGATGTAATTTTTATAACCTATAAATTGAGCCAGAGTGTTAAATGTTTTTATACTTGTTTTTGTTGACGGCAAAAGATTGTAAAATCGTCTCAGGGTATTATAGCTTATTTCTATATCTAAAATTTCAAAAATTGCATTTGACAAGAATACGCAGTCTCCTCTATTTTTTATTTCCCTTTTTATTTTCTTAGCGATTTCTTTCTTTAGGTTTTCAATCAAAATAAATTATTTTATATGAGCCAAATATGAGCCAAATATATAATATTTATTACTTATTTTAGGTATTTAAAAAGTATATTACCCCATTAATACTTGTTCAATTTTTTTTTATAAATATTAATATTTTACATATGCTGGATTTAAATGTTGACTTACCTGATTTTATTTCTCCAGTAATGAAACAATGGTTAGTTCAATTTAAGTTAAATCAGATAAACGATTTAACACAATTGGGCTTATTTACATGGAGATTTAGGCCTAACAAACGTTTGCCAGAAAAGCCGAGAAGGATACCCACACTAGATTTAGATAAAACGATAACGCTCAAAGATTCAAGTTTTAGTAGATCTGTTTACTTTTTACAAATAGATGCCAGCACATTACATGTTTTTGAATCCTCTGGATTTTCTATGGCCGGTATGAGTAAAGCTAAAGAATATTTTCTCGAATCTGATAAATTTACAGAAGGCAAGGTTCTTCACAGTATGATTAGTTAATTACAAAAATTATTACAAACATTTTAGCACCACATTTTAATAGCGTACAATATTTAATTTATGAAAAAAACACTTCCTCAATGCTTTAATTATTTTATTGCAATACTATTTTTACTTTTTTCAAATTCTTTTGTGGGTCAAGAAAGCACTCAAAACGATTCCCTAACTGCTAGTTTTGAGAAATATAAAAAGCATGTGCTAACTCTAGATTATATTGGAAGAAAAACAAATAGCAATCAATATTTTTTAAATCTAGCAAAAAACTATTGTGATTCAATCCTAACTACTAGTATTGATGATGATTGGGCAATTGCATTTAAGGAAAAAATAGATTTAACAATAGCTACGTGTGAATTTAACATGAACTATAAGGTTCAATTGTTTCCATATTTTAACGGCTTTCCCTCATACATGGGTTTAGCAGATGATGCTATAGAATACGCATATGATGACGCCTTAAATGATTTATTTGCCACTAAATTTAAGAAAATTGGGAATACACCATTGGCAAATGTTAATATATCGTCAATCATCACAAGAGGAGATTGTGACGATGAAATGTTTGAAATTGTAAAGCAAACAATAATGGCAGGTACAGATCACATTGTACTTACCAAAGAAGATTTAGAGCGCATGCTTGGAGTTACTCGAGCCACAAATCTTACCAATGGAAACTTAGATAAAGCTGATTTAGATTTAATATCTACAGAATTAAAATTAGACAACCTTGGAATATTTGATGTTAGTAATGTAGATGTTATTGATGAAAAAATATGGTTGGTTCAAAGTAAATTTAACACATACTCAAAAAAAGAAGGCTTTACGTCGTCTGTTTTTACCAAGGGCTTTTGCTATGATAAAAAGGGATTTATTGGTTTTAATATTATTTTACTCATCTTGGAATCTATTTTATTCATTACGCTAATAGCTATAATTGATGAAAAAATTACCAAATACATAAGAACTAGAAAGTTATTTTCCTTAAAAGAATTGTTCTATCAATTTTCAAAAAAAATTAAATTCGTAACCCTCTGCTTTATCTCCCCTATAATATTATCTACATTGATGATATTCTCAGTTTCATATTTAGCTCCAGATGCCACAGATCATTATTTAGAATCTTCAGCGATGCTCTGGGTAGTTGCTCTTACTTTAGCTATGAGTATAGTGCCAACATTTATTAATCTATTTATAGTTAATAGATTACAGATAGATGGTTTTCATAACCTCAGAGGCTATCGAACTTTTGCCAACGCATCATTGTACGCTACTTATATTCCTCTTTTTATTTTTTATATCATTCAATTTGAATACTATCCAAGAGCAGCACATTTTATTTTGGTAATTCTAACATTTGTTTTGGGAGACTTAATTGCAAGATCATACTTTCAATTTACGAGTAAAACCAAACATACAAATTTAAAAACTCAAGCGCTTTTTGGTATAATTTCAGGAGTAGTTGCTTTGATTATTTTTAATACTTATGCACTTAAAGATATTTCTGTTGAAACTTTTGTAGGCATTTTAATTTTTATTGCACCAATTTCAATTATTCACTGGTTAATTGGTAAGTATATTGATAGTGTTAATAGTAAAAAATTAAAATCACCTGATGGAAACACGTTGTTAGATAAACTTCTCTTTATTAAAGATGTTGTAGATCCAATAACAGCTTTATATGACCCAATACAAAGTGATTTATCTGATGATAATTTAAATGTAATGTTAATTGCTGCTCCTATGGGTATGGGTAAAACCAGAAGTTTAAATGAAGCAAAGAAAACATTTATCGAAAATAACTGGAAATGGTATTATGGTGATTGTGATGAGATTCAAGATGAAAATTCGGTATCCTTTGAGCCTTTTCTTGAAGCCTTTAAAGAGCTTCTTAGGGTTGAGGAGTTTGTAGATAGATCTCTTCAAATGGAATCCATTAGTGGAGATGCAGTAAAAGCACTTACAGACATTGCAGGAGGCCCCTCCGATATGATTAATGATTTTAAAAGAGACGAAAGTCTCACAATGACAGAAATATGTATTGAGATAGCTGAAAAACTAGAATTAAGTAAAAACAAGACAGTTTTCGTAATGGAAGATCTTCATTGGATAGATCCAGAAAGTTATGCTTTTTTAAAGCATTTCATAAAAACTGTTAACAGAAATGACTTTATTAGAAAGAATATGTGTATCATTCTTACAATAAGAAATGATGAAGTAAACAATTTAAGGGGAGTAAGTTTAGAAGGGCTTAAAGATGATTTAAATGCCTTAAATAAAAATCTTGAAACAGAAGCAATAATTACAGATTTACTTGTTGAGGAAAGCTTTAAAGTAAAAGATTTTATTAACCATGTAAGCAATCAAAACTCACAATTTAAAATACAAGATGATTCGCTTGCTGATATCAATTACAAGTTAAATAGTTCCTTACTTGATAAAAACTCAAACTTGAAAATTACCCCGCTCTATGTTTTGAAAATTGTTGAACAATGGATACAAAACAAAGTACTAAAGTTTACACCTGACGGTTATGTTCTTACAGATTCTATAGAATCTATTGAGCTGCCAAACACAAAAGAAATAGATTCATATTATCATTCTATTCTTGGAGAGTTTGATGTGAAGTGGGCTAGAATGTTGGAAAGTGCAGCTATTATTGGCAGTAAATTTAATGCTGATATTTTATCTCAAGTTTGGGGCTATGAGTTGCTCGAAATACTTGGTTTTTTAGAAGAAGCTGAAGCTAAGGGCTTAATTATTGATTTATCTGAAGAAGATAATATTTATGAATTCAGTGATAAGCGGATTGTATCTGCAATAAAAAGTTATTTTCCTAGCTCTCAAAATAGTGGAGTTAAGCAAATTATTATAGAGTACAATAAGAGATACATAGAGCTTAAAAAAGATATTATTAATACCCCATCCGAGTATACATTAGAAGAAATTTTGTCAGTGGTAAGACGTCTCACCCTAATGTCATCAAGTTCATCGTATAGTATTACCACAAAGCGTCTCATATTTGAAATTATTGTGAGGATGATTCTTAATGAAGAACATGAAAAAATTAATGCATTTGAAAGTTTTTTAAGAAATAGAAATCTAATAGAGTTATCTGATCTTATAGCTATAATTAATAAAATTGCAAATCCAAATACGCCTTTTAATGAGGTAATTAAACACGGTAATGAACTTCTTAGAAAAGAATATCCGAAAGACTCTGTTGAATTAGAGTTTAAGATTTACGGTTTAATGTTTAAACAAACAATATTTGGTTCTGAGTATGAAAACAATGAGGATTCTTTTGTTAAAACTAATGAATTAGACTTTGTAAATGAAAAAATCAATACGGTCTACAAAGGTGAAGTGCTACTTTCTTTGGGTTTTTTATATCTTAATTGTGCTCAATTTAGTTTTGAAGAAGCTAAAAGTTTTTTAAATAAATTAAGCGAAAACCTTAAAAATCACTCAGACTTTAAAGTTTTTAGTCACTACATAGAGCATTGGATAATTTCAACCACGTTAACTCAAAATTATGACGTTGATGAAGTTGATAAATCCTCAGAAGCATTATTAAAAGGTGCAATAGCTACTAATAATTTAAGATTGATTAAAAAATGTCTAAAACTCCGAATTCTTTTTGTTACAAAATACATCAAGGATAAAGAAAAGGCCATTCTAATTTTTACAGAAAACATAGCCCATTTAAAAACTAATAGTGCAAATAATCACTGGGTTTCCTCATTTTTATTTTTTGTTGCTACATGGTCAGGGGATATTTACTCTAAAAATAACCCAGAAAAGGTAGAAAAAGAACTCAAGCGCTGTGAAGAATTTATTTACAAGAGATTTGATGCCAATGTTTGGACAAAATTAATAGAGGAATTTTACAATGCCAAGAAAAAGTTTTACAAATCAACAGATCAACTTGATGCGTTTAAATTAACGTGCTATGAGCATAAAGAATTAATATCAAACACCATTGGTGAAAAGACCAAACAATATGGTGATGCTTGTTTCCATATTGCTAATTACCACCTTTTAGTAAAAGAGTATAAAAGTTCACTCAAGTACAGGTTGTTACGAATAAAAAATTATGAAGATTTATATGTAAATAAACCCAAGCCATGGAGCTTACAAGCTGCATATATGAGTACCTCATTTTTTTACAGTAAGTATTTAAAAGATTATAAAAAAGGTCTTGACTATGCATTAAAAGCCTTAGAGATACTAAATAACACACAAGGAATTCCTGATTATTCTATTGCAGCTACCTACAATAGAGTCTTTAAGGCCTATATTGAACTTGAAGAGTATAATGCTGCTATTGAGTTGGCTCTCAAGCATTTTGAAGAAGTAAAAAACACAGAAAATGTACCTGATGTTAAACTAGGATTCGCTTATAATTTAATAGCGATAAGTAATAAATGGTCTGCAGAGAAAATTGAGGATAAAAAAATAGCCAGCAGCTATTATATAGCGGCAATAAAGCATTTTAATCTTGCTATTACTTCATGGAGTGAAGACACCAACGATCAAAGCTTAAAACGTGCTAGAGCCACCATTAATGTTGGTTTGTGTGAATATGAAGTACTTCGTATAGGGTTAGAGACAAAAAGTATAAACGTTAAAAAAATCATAGAAATGATAGAAAAAGGACTTAAGGAAATTAAGGACCCCAAACTTGAATCTTTTCTAACCAAACCTACCAAAGCATTGATTCAAAAGGCAGAAGAAACACTTATAAAATTATCTAAATAGTCATGGCAAAAAAAATATACATACAAGCAAAAAAAGACATCGAAGCCTTGCTTCAGGAAAATGGGGACAGTGAAATTTGTGCTGGAATTCCAGAATATTCATCAGTTTGGGAAGAGGCTTTTAAAACAGAAAGAATTTATGAAGGTGAAAGCATCATAGGGTTCAAGTATACTGAAAAAGCTCTAGAAATTCAGAAAGCTTTAAAACATGGTATTGATTCTGCTCTACTGGTTGCAGAAAGCATTAATACTCCAGACTTCTTTGATTATTTATTGGGTGAAGTTACAATTGAAGGTAATTACAAAACCTATACCCAACCACATGTTGCTTCAGATAAAAAATATTTCAATTTCTCTCAAAAAAATAAGAAAAAGTATTTTACAGATACGCTCTTACTGGCTTTGGCGAATATTGCACCTAAGGGCAGTCAAGCATTTAAAGTAAGAAATGAATGTAAAGAATTAATGGTGCTGAGTTTTGGAGGTATTCCTGCAGACCGTAATGTTCAGGCCTGTATTATGGATTGTAAGTATATTAATAACTTTAAAAACCTTGAAAAACTAAAAATTTACAATTCTAAAACCTTAGTCAATTCTTCAGAATTAAAAAAACTTACTAAACTAAATAATCTTAGTATTGAAGGAAGCACTTATAATCTTCGCGTAGGTTATGATAGTAATTATTTTGATGAACTTTTAATTTCTGAAAGTCTACCAAATCTCCAAAGTTTAAAATCACTTCACATAGAAAAAGCTACCAACAAAGACTTAAGTTTTCTAGAAAATATAAAAGGCATTCAAAATATCAGTTTAAGACATTGTAGTAATTTGGAAAGTTTGACAGGGTTAGATGTTTCAGAGGTCTTAGATTTAGACATTAGTGAGTGCAATCAATTAAGAGACACCAGTATCTTAAATAAAGCTGTAAAAGTTAAAAACGTGATGTTGTCTTCAGAAGGCTCCGATACGGATTCTGATAAAAGTTTAAATATTGCATTTGTAGAGCGTTTTGGTCTTGCTGAAAGTTTAGATATTACAGGATGTGATTTTTCTAATTTAAAGGACTTATCAGCCTTAACAAAATTGAAGCGTCTAAGGATTACTAGACCAAAAAACCTAACCGATTTTCCAAATTTAGTTAAGAATAAAAATTTAAAAGAATTAGATATTTCTGATCCTAATCTTACAGATTTGAAGGGCATTGGTCAATGCACCAATCTTAAAACAATTAGTTTAAGTAACAATAAAAATTTAAATACTGTAGAGCATTTGGAAAATATAAAGTTTGTTGATATTAAACTTAATAGGTCTGGAATCAAAAACTTAGATTTTTTAGAAAACACTCAGATTATTTCCAGCTATAATCATTCAATCGGTTATAATGAAGCCTTAGATATACATGAGGGATCATTTAGTGTTTCATCTAATAGATCTGATGAAGACAAAAAGAAAACTGGTAATGGTCTTCCAGATGGTTTTGATACTAATGGCCATGTGATACCAGAATTTTATGAAGATGGCTCTTCTTCAGACTTTATAAATGATAATACATTCTATCTAAATGATTGCCCAAATTTAGAGCAAATAAAGGGACTTAAGAATGTGACTAACATTATGGCTTTAGATTTTACAAATTGTGTAAAGCTCACTTCTCTAGACGGTCTAGAAAAAATGTTGGATTTAAGAGAAATTGACCTAACAGATTGTACAAATTTGGAAAGTATACATGCGCTTAAAAATTGCAGCAAGCTAGAGAAAATACTTGCATTTAGTTGCAATAAATTAAGTCCTAAACCAAAGGTTAAAAACATGGATACCTTAGAAAAGGTTCAAGAATATTTAGCAAAATTATAAGTACAAAAACAACGCATATTAAAAACAATTTAAACAATGGAAACTATAAAATACACAATCGAAACTTTAGATGATATTAATATACATGAGGGGCTAACAAAAGAACAAATCGATTCTTTTGAAAAAAATGAAAAAGATTGTTTAGACGCATTTGAATCAATTTCATCTTCTGGGGATGATAGAAGGGTTGATGAATATAATAGACTCGAAGATTTTGATGAATTAATAGAGGAGTTAATTCAGGCAGGTGCAAAAAATTGGGCAATAAAACTATGCATTGATAAATTGCAGTGTATTAACAAATCTGTTAGCCATCGTCAAGGAAGAGAATATGCTGTAATCATACACAATTTATGTGAACTTAAACAACTCCCTATGGCCGAGGAAGTTTTAGAAATAGCTTTAAAAAATGATTTTTCGAAAAATGTTTCTGAATTTAAATGCTACGAATGGCTTGGAATCGCAGCTTCCTCCAAAAAAAGATTGAATAATAAAACGCTTGGTTTAGAAATTTTTAAAAAAGCAGAAAATTCAGCTGATCAAACTTTAATCGATGGAACTCGAACTCAAGAAGGGAGTTTTACGGACTTTAATAGCCTTGCTGATTCTATTGCTGATGAAGATTTTTTGGGAGACAAAAATTATGCAAAAAAAGTATATCAAAAAGCAGAAAATTTGGCAGAGAGTTTTAAAGATTTTTTAGGACTTGGTCAATCTTATGGTTTTTCTCTTGGGGATAAAAACCTCGCTAGAAAAGCATTTGAAAAGGCAGAAAAATTAGCAAAAAAATCCAGTGATATTAAATGGCTTGCTGAATCTGTTGCCGATGAAGCTTATTTAGGGGACCCTATTTGGGAAAAGCAACTTCTTGAGAAAAAGAAAAAAAAATAATCTGTAAATAAAAAAAATAATTTATTTCTCCAAAATCAAATATTTAAAGTATGAAACCATATAATGAAAACATAGAATTTAAAAATATTGATGATTATTTAAAACATTGGGACAAATTCTTTGAAGAATGGAGTAAAGGTGAAAGCCATCAAAAAAAATTGCTTAAAAATGATAAAATTTGGAGTGACGAGAACCGTAAAGGGAAAGTGTGGAAAACAGAAGACGGTAAAGAAAAAAGCACACTACTTGAATACGATGTTTTACCACAGCCATATTTAGGAAATATTGAAAATCACTCTGTAATTACTCTAAATCTAAATCCATCAAGATCAAGGAAAAATAAAGAGAATATAGAATTTGAAAAAAATAATTTACCAAAATTTAAAAAGGCAGAAAACTATTATAAATATGCAGAAATTTTTCCAACCTATGATACTCATCCATTTTGGCAAGACCAGAAAAATTGGATAGATAGAATATTTGAAAAATTAGGTAAAGACGCACCCTCTGAAAATAAAATCAAACCATTTGCCATAGAAATATGTCCTTGGGGCTCTAAATCTTTTCAAAAGCTTAAAATAAAAAAGGATGACTCTCTTATTGAATATATGGATCATTACGTTTTTGATGTCATTGAAAAAGTAATTGAATATTCAAAACTCAAAATAGTTCTTTCTGTTGGAAAAGCATACTATGATATTTTTGATAACAAAAAAACTGATTTTGAGCTATTAAAAGAAATCTCTTACAAAAAAAATAAACCTGAAGGTATGGATTGGCCTCAAACAATAGATAAAAAGAGTGGAAAAGATAGAGATGTGAAAAGAAGCTTTTCGATTTGGGAAAGAGGAGAAGTATTATATCTTAATACATATGCATCAGGGTCGAACACCCCACCAGCTGAGCACTTTAATGAGATTCAAAATGAACTAATCAGAAAACATTTAATTAAATAAATAAATAAAACAATTATTAAAAAACTTCTATACATAGATTTAGACGGTGTCGTTGCAGATTTTGTATCTGCAATGCATGCACACCCTTTAAGACATGAACCTCCTTATGATAAAGATCCTGATACCATTCCTGGGCTGTTTAGAAACTTAAAGCCTATAAGAGACGCCGTAGGCTCTGTAAATAAATTACTTAGTTCAGAACAATATGAAGTCTATTTTCTAAGCACTGCGCCTTGGGGTAATACCTCCGCTTGGACAGATAAGCGCATTTGGCTAGAGGAACAATTTGGAAATACAATAAACAGAAAATTGATATTAACCCACCGTAAAGATTTGGTTAAAGGAGATATACTCATTGATGATAGGCCCAATAACGGCGCCAAGGATTTTGAAGGCGAGTGGATTCATTTTGGCTCAGAAAATTTTCCAGATTGGAGTTCGGTTATAAAACATGTACTATGAAAGCATTATCAAAATCACGATTTAAACAAGGCTTAGTTAGCCCAAACAAACTTTATTTTTCAAATAATAAACAGGTATTTCATAATGTAAAAAATGAAGATCCGTTTTTGCAAGCCTTAGCCAGTGGTGGTTTTCAAGTAGAGGAATATGCACGGTTACAATATCCTGGTGGTGTCTTAATAGAAGATCCAGAAGATAGAGAAAACTATGATTACCAAGATTTAGCAAATCAAACTTCCGAGCTATTAAAGCAAGAAAATGTGGTAATCTATGAAGCCGCTTTTTATATCGATGATTTATTTATAAGAACAGATGTTCTTGTTAAAAAAGGCACTCATATACAGCTCATAGAAGTTAAAGCAAAATCTCTTGACCCAAGCGAAGCTCACAATTTTGTAGGAAAGTCAAAAAAATTAGTGAGCAGCTGGAAGCCCTATCTTTTTGATTTGGCTTTTCAAACCTATGTCACACAACGTTGTTTGCCTTCGTATGCAATTACACCTTATTTATGTCTGGTTGATAAAACAAAAGCTGCAACTGTAGATGGATTAAATCAGTTTTTTAGAGTCGAAAAAGATCCTAATAGCAGAACAGGAGTGAGAAAAACATTTAAGCAGATGAGTCAACTAGGTGAAAATATATTACACCAAGAAAACTTATCTGAAGTGGTTTCAAAAATCCATAACGGAGAGTACAAATATTACAATAATTTAAACTTTCAAGAAGCGGTTAACTTATTGTCAGAAATTAGAATGCAAAATTATTACCCAAACTGGCCCGCTCAATTTTCGGCTTGTAAAAAATGTGAATTTAAAAAAGATGATAGCCAGGAGGGTAAGAAAAAACAATCTGGTTTTGAGTATTGTTTTAATAAGCAATACCACTGGACCGACCAGGATTTTAAAAAATCCAATATTTTTAATGTTTGGGATTTAAAAGACCCAAAGTTAATGGAGCAAAAATTATTGTTTAAATCACAGCTAACCCCAGAAGATATTAAATACAAAGAAGCGGCTGGAAAACTTAGCCGTACAGAGCGCCAATGGTTGCAAATCGAAAAAGAACGTAATGATGACTTTACTGAGTTTGTTGACATAGAGGGTTTACAACAAGAAATGAATACTTGGGTATATCCACTTCATTTTATAGATTTTGAGACCTCTACAGTACCACTCCCGTTTCATACAGGTCGTAAACCTTATGAGCAAATAGCCTTTCAGTTTTCACATCATATTTATCATGAAGATGGTCGTATAGAACATGCAAACGAATATATTAATACTACTGCCGGCGAGTTTCCAAATTTTGAATTCATTGAACATTTGCAAAAAGCATTATCAAAGGATGAAGGAACAATTTTTAAATTTGCGACGCATGAAAACACAATACTCAATGCCATTAGAGCGCAATTAAAAGCGAGTGATACCCCTAACAAAGAATCGCTTGTTTCATTTATAGAATCTATTAGCCATCCAACAAGAGAAAATCCAGACCAATGGACAGTGCCAACAAGAAAATTTAATAAGGGTACGCGAGATATGGTAGATCTTTGTAAGGTGGTTATTCACTATTATTACAATCCTCATACTTTTGGTTCAAACTCGATTAAAAAAGTGCTCCCTGCCGTATTAAAGTCTAGCCAGTTTGTTCAAGATAAGTACAGTAAATCTATTGGAACTATTGGTGTGAGTAGTAAAAATCTCCCAAAAGATCATGTTTGGTTAAAAAAGCTAGACAACGAAATCATCGATCCCTACAAATCTTTACCTCCAGTTCATAAAAATATAAGTCAAGAAGAGATTGAAGCTAGATTGTCTAACATTGATAATATTGATGATGGAGGTGCCGCATTAACAGCCTATGGTAAAATACAATATACCGATATGACTGAAGAGGAAAGAGAAGATATAGCAGAGGCATTAAAACGCTATTGCGAGCTAGATACCTTGGCTATGGTCATGATTTATGAGCATTTAAAATCTTTATTAATAAAAATTTAATTGTATGGAAGAACAAGACATTTATCAAGGGTTATCAAAAAATCAAACTAAAGCGCTAACAACCGAAGAATCAGCTTGTAATACTCACTGGGATTTTCTGAGTTTTTCTGAAAAACTATTTGAAGCAGACGCTACTATGTGGCTCAAAAAAATATGTTTAGAGCAGTTTAAAAAAGAAGATTATGGAAAAGATATGCGTGAATGGATTTCAAAACTTATATCAATTAATGAAATTGAAGCTGCAGAAGATTTGCTAAAAAAAGCTGAAAAGAAAGTAGACGATTTTAATGGCTATCGAGAACTTGCAGAGTTGTCATGCTCAACAGCAGATTTTAAAAATAATTATGCAAAAAAATTATATGACAAAGCTTTGGAAAAAGCTGGTGATGATATGTATGATTTAGAGGCGTTAATCGTATCAGTTTCAGACAAAAATTATTTAAATGATAACGAATACACAAAAAATGCAGTAAAGATTGCTGTTGAAAATTGTATCGATTTAGCGGCAGTGGTTTCACTTATTAAGCTCTTGAAAGAAAACTCAACTGACGCTAGTGTTATTGATGTTTTAGTATCCAAAGGGCAACAGTTTTGTGTGGCTATAAAAACCATTCATTCGGAGGCTTATGAAAACCCAGAAGAATGTACAATGGATGATTTTTTGGCATTTATTGAAAATATTTCAGACAAAAATGAAATACATAAATTACTGGCAAGCTGCATTGGCAAGATCAATGAAGATATTTTTCAATTTATTCCAATAGCTGAATACTATCATAAAATAGAAGATTCAAAAAATGCCATCAAATGCCTAGAACTAGCTATTGATAAATGTAAATATACTTTTGATGGAAAAGAATTCCACAATACAACTTCGGATGCGCTGCATTATGCCGATCGTTTTTTAGAACAATTTGATAGCTATGGAGAAGAAAGTAATACTGTTAAATCTAAATTTTTACAACATTTAGATGACTTAACTCCAAAGATTCTATTTTCAGAACACATACTTAAAGATTATAATTTGAAATGTGGAAGGTTTTTATACATCATTTTAGAGTACAAAGAAAAAGCTAAAAAATACAATTATAGCATCACTTTAGATATGGAAAAAAGAGTGGTTCTTGGCAGAAGGTTTGATATGCATTTTACAATGGGGCATTGGCCAGATAATCATTATATAAGGTGGCATGATAACCAAGAATATCCAACAAGAGTAAGTAATGCCATGGATAATACTACTCAAAAATTTACAGGATTAATTACCATTAAGTGTTCTGATAATTTTGAAAATTTAATCAAAAATGATGCAGATTATCACAATGAAGAATATAAAAAAATATATGGGGGATCAGAAGATTTCATTCCCAGTTTCCCAAATTCTAAACTGTTGTGGGAAGTAAGCTGTAAAAATGGGAAGATAAAGAATCAATCGGCTAGCTTTTCTGATTTCTGCAGTGAAGAAGATATTTTAAATACCGTTGGAAACGGCAAAAATATGTATAACCTAAATCAGCTTATTTGGGAAAATAGGGTTATTAAATAAATATGGTAATACTTTATGAAACTATAAAATCAATTGTATTACAAGACAATTTTTCATATTCTAAATATTAAATAGCTAAGCGTTTTCTTATGATACCCTTGAGCTTATAAGATTATGGAAATTTACTTATATTTAAATTCAATAAACGGAACAAATGGCAAGAAAAGCAGAATTTTCAATTAATGGGCTAAGCGTACTGGCAGAGCTCAAAAAAGTAGACCGAAAAAAGATTTATGGTTGGTCTACCATAGAGGTTTTTGATCAAAATGGTAGTAAGTGTACCCTAGCAGGTTTGGCAGAAGGGCAGTATGTGATGCCTTCTGGGTCTTCAGCACTAGTTTCTCTAAATGCAAAAGGGGAAGCGGTTTCAAAAAGCACATTGGTGGGTGTAGATAGTAACGGACAAAAGGTAGAAAAAGTACCCTCTATTTATGACCAAAAAGTGATGCTTAGGGAAGCCACGGTAGATGAGTATTTGTCTATGGCTGTAAAATCTGTGTATCAATTGCAGATGGATGAGAATAAGGAAGCCTTGCTCGCAGATCTTAATAGCGGCAAGCTATACTACTTTGTGTTTAACTATAGGGCAGATTATGAGGGTGATGATGCCTTTTTAATTAGTAACGGTACCGAGGTATTTGCCATCACAGGTATGAAGTCTAATCTAGAATTTATAGGTCTTGAAGATAATGAGCAAGAGTTAGTTTCCCAAGAGGCAGAGGCAGTGGAAGACCATATGGATTTTGCAATGTTTTAATTAAAGAAATATGATTAGATATATAAAATTAGCCAACGATAAAAAAAGAGATGCCGAGATCACCTTTAGATCTCTAAATCCAAAGCCATCTGTTACTATGGTTATGGAATCTGGAGATAAGGTGATTACTAAACGTGTGGTAAAAGGCACTTCCCAGACCAGTTCAAAAACCCTTCTTGCCAACTATAATGAACAACCCAAAGCAGGTGTTGATTTTAAGATGCAACTAGCATCAAAATTGGCAGAAGACCTTATTGCCAAAGATCCAGAATCTGATTTAGAACTTACTGGTAAATTCATTGAAGATGTATCTAGAGTGTATATTAACGAAGATGAGAAGCCGGTGTTTAGTGTTAAAAAAACTGAGAAGATTTTTTCTCCCACCGCCGAACTCAAAGAAGAGCGAGAACCCAAGTACAATGATAGTAATATCACAGGCGAGAGTATTGTTAACTGGACGGGTAAGCTTATGCCTAAAGCTAAGATTTACAACAAGCTGGTATTTCATAAAAAATACCAATTAAAACACATAAACGGGCTTACTTATGATTTTCTATTTGACATGGCCAAACAACTCGCCGATAAAGACGCTATGATGATGATGGGTGCTGGAGCTTCCGGTAAAGAACCTTTGGTGATGAATGATGGCGGAAAGCCCTACAGAGCCTTCTTAGAGGGTAGAATTAAAGGAGACAAATACTGTTTAATCCTTCACCTTACCGATCAGGAGTTAAAACCATTACCAACAGAATAATTTTTTATTGAAATGAAAGAAACCGCACAAAAATACAAACGCCAAACGGCATCTAGGTATCTGCCTGTTGGAGCCCAGGAGATTACCTCAAAGATTATGGAAGCAGAATCTTATGGGGTATCTACCAAACACGACGGCCACTTTTATCTTCTAAGTTTTGATGGTAAAAAAGCAACACTTACTAACCATGGAGGTACTGTTATTGATGATTTACCGCTACTAAAAGAGGCCTCAGCGCTACTTAAAGGTACTTGTAAAGATATTGTGTTAGCAGGAGAATTATATCTGCACAAAGAAGGCGGGCGTACCCGTTCTTTTGATATGACAGCAGCCTTAGATGATGCATCTGCAGCTATTTACTTTGCAGCATTTGATTTGCTTACCCTTGATGGGCAGGAAGTGTCTATGGATATTAAAGCATTGGATGAAAAGCTTAACGCTGTGTTGTCTGGAGGGAAATCTATACATGCAGTTAAAAACAGCTTTGTAGAAAGCAGAAAAGACATTGCTGCGCTCTATAAAGAGATAGTTGAAGACAGCGGTCAAGAAGGCATTGTAGTGCGTTCTCACAACGGCCCAACCTATAAAATAAAACCACTAATTACCCTAGATGCTGTTATTTTAGGTTTTGCAGAAGGTCAAGGAAGCAGGGCTGGAATGCTCAAAGAACTACTTGTAGGCTTGTGTGTAGCAAAAGATGAGTACATCCTGTTAACTAAAGTAGGGAATGGCTACAGCGAAGATGAGCGTATAAAACTACTCAAGGAACTCGAAAAGAAAAAAGTAGATTCTGGTTATATTGAAGTATCTGGATCTAACGTGGCTTTTACCATGGTAGCACCCAACCAGGTGGTAGAGTTTAGTTGTTTGGATGTGTTTGGAGAAAACTCAAAAGGGGTTATTTCTAAAATGTGTTTGAGCTATAAAGACGGTACCTACACAGCCGTGGGTAAACAGCCAATGGCTAGTGTAATCTCTCCGGTATTTGTTAAAATGCGTACAGACAAAAAACCAAATACAGATGATGCGGGCTTGTCTCAAATCACGAAGATTATTTCTTTGGACAAAAATGCTGCTGAAAAAGTAGATTTGAAGAAAAGCGAGATTCTTTCCAGAGAAGTGTATGTAAAACAAAGCAAGGGGATGAAGATGGTACGTAAATTCATGGTTTGGAAAACCAATAAGGAGGCAACTGGCGAGTATCCTGCGTATGTATATCATTATACAGACTTTAGTGCTGGTAGGGCTGAAATGCTAAAAAAAGAGATTAAAGTGTCAGATTCTAAAAAACAGATAGAAGAGATTTTTGCCGCAGAGGTATTGAAAAATGTAAAGAAGGGGTGGGAGAAGGCATAATTATAGTTACAGATAATAATAAAAGAAGTTTAATACCATAAATTAACAATATGAAGTTAGTAAAAATAGGCCATCAAGAATGGTCATCAGAAAACTTGAATGTAGACCATTTTAATAATGGAGATGTAATACAGCAAATAGAGTCCGCAGAAGATTGGTTGATGTATCTAAAAGAAAAGAAGCCTGCTTGGTGTTATTATGAAAATGACGCTTCCAATGGAAAAAAATATGGTAAGCTTTATAACTGGTATGCAATAAATGACCCTCGCGGCTTAGCACCCAAAGGTTACCACATACCTTCAGATACAGAGTGGACAGAATTAACCGACTACCTTGATGGTGTTCCGGCCAATCCAAACGACATAATTGGATCTGGAACCATTGCCGGACCAAAAATGATGAACGACAGTGGATGGAATAATTCCGAAAATGGAACGAATGAGAGCGGCTTTTCGGCTCTTCCTGCAGGTAAACGTAGTGGATTTGATGCAAATTTTGCCAACATCGGTGAGGCAGGCTATTGGTGGAGTTCTAACAAGCACAGCAGAAATCATGCATATGGAAGGAATATATCAGAAGTGTATGATACTTGTAATGGTCGAATAAGTAAAGAAACCGATTTTAAAGAGAGTGGGTTTTCTGTTCGTTGCCTCAAAGATTAATAAATTTGATTATTTAGAATTTGATTTAAGTACCTATAAAATAGTTAGACTATGAAGAAAGAAGAATGGAAACGCAGGTTACCCAAAGTATTGGCAAACATTTCAATAATATTAATTAAATAAAGAATCATGAAAAAAAGTGGTGAAGGACTTTTAGTAGAAATAGATATTTCAGAATTAGTTTGGGATGAACAAACTGACGGCTCACATGAATATGCGTGTGATAGAATAGATGAATTTATTGATGAGATTAGTGATCAAAATAAAATTATACCGTATAATTTTAAGGAAGTAGATATAGATACTCCAACAATTTTGATCTCATTGAATAATAAACTAATAAGCTATATTCATTTTAACGCTGGTGAATGGGATGAAGACGCAATGTCTTTGAGCCTGTTTTTAGTTCTTGATTTTACAACTGCGAAAGATATTGATACCTATTTTTTGACCCAACACGACAATAAGTATATTTCTTGCTATTTCCCAGTCGATGATAAAATAGTTTTCCAATCATATAGTCATGGCTCTTATTGTGATTTTAGGAAAGGATTCTATAATCCAAGTAACCCAAAGAAGCAAGAATATTACACTAATTATAGTGGTGACGAAGAAATGCACAAGTTATATAGCAAGGCAAAATCAATTTTAGTTAAGTAAGAATGCTAATTGTAATGAGTTCAATGATATAAAAAAAAGTGACACAGAAGCTTATCAGGTTGCAGTTAAGAGTTTGTTGGATAAACTTTAAAAAAATGGCAATAATTTAATAGAAACAGAAATTTTAGTTGTAGATACAAAAAAAATAGGATGAAAAAATTTATTTTAAGAGAGAAATTAGAAGAATTTATTGGTCTTCTTAAGAGTGGAGAAATAGAAGTCTATAATGAATTTAGTTTCCAACATGAACTTGGATATTTTCTAAGAAATCAACTAAAACATTATCCAGGGGATTTTAAAATTCAGTTTGAAAGAAATTTTAAAGAGATATTGGAAGTTAGTGATGATGAAATTGATGCTAGGTTTGGTACTAAGAAAGTCCGAAAAAAAGAAATTGATATTTCTATATTCCAGGGACCTGTTAAGCTTGCCTCAATTGAGCTGAAATTTCCTAGAAATGGCCAAGTTCCTGAATCAATGTATTCATTCGTAAAAGATGTTAAATTTCTTGAAGGGTTGACCTTGAGTAAAAATAAGAAAAGTATAAACATGTTTAAAGAAGGGTTCTTTATTTGTCTTGTTGATGATAGTCTTTTTTATCAAGGAGGAAGTAAAAAAAATGGCATTTATGAATATTTCAGAAGGAAAGAGAAAAATGTTAGAATTTGTAAAGAAACCAAAAAACCTACTGGTAAAAATAAAGAAAGTGAGGCTTACACTATCAGATTAAATAAAGAATATGTGGGTGAATGGTTACCAATAAAAGATGAAATGCATTATTTATTAATAGAAGTTTAACCGCTTACTTGCCCCACTAAAACTAACAATAGCCTTATGAAAACCGGCTATTTAATTAAATTAATAAAAGAAGTTTAAAACCATAAATTAAATGATATGAAATGTAAAGGGAAAATAATTTTTTCTGGTGAGCTATTTAAGTTAGATCTTCAATCGGAAGAAAAAGTAAATGCAGCTCCCAATCTTTTAAGTGAAAAAGTATTTGATGTAATTAAATTTACAAAAGAAGAGGTCTTGTCTGGGAAATCTCGTGATATCGATCATATAGACTATATATCGCTAAGTCTCTCTTCAATTCCTGGATATACATTTGAAAACAGTTTGTCTCGTGGAGCAGAATTCACCATTTCTTATGATAATATTTCAGATTTTGATACTTTTTCGTGCAAGTATGAAAATGGGTGCCTGCATTTAACAGGAGAATTAAAATTTCAACTCAATATCAAAAACGTTGTATTCAATGATTTTAAAAACAGTGGGTTAATCCTGTTTTCACAAATTGGGCTTAGAGTTGGTGGTACAGAGATTGTAAAATTTACGAAATACGGCAGTGATTGGATGTTAGAAAAAGAACAAAGAAAATTGTATTCTGATACTGGAGACGATGTGTACCTTACCGGAAGACCAACTGTTGAACTTGAATAATTAACAAAAAGGTAAATAAATCAAATAATATGGGATACTATATAGGAATAAACACGGGAGATTTGGAAGATACCGTTGAGGATTATATTATTAAAAATAGTTTGGATGGAGACCCTGATGATTTATGGTCTCAAAATGGCTGGGGATTCTTTGAGGAACTAAGCACAATTACTTATGATAATGAAGCTCTCTTTAGTGACTTGGAACTTGAGGGGATAACTACTATTATACCCTCTACAAACTCTAATTTCAAAAAGCTTATTGATTTATGCTATGAGCATGGAGCTATTTTTTTTAATGAAAAACACCAAGAAATAACACGAGATGAATGGAAAAAATATGTTATAGATTCAATAGCATGTACTATTAGCATAGCTGAGTGTGAACCAGAGGGCTAATTGATAGTTCTAGAAAAATAATGTTTTTTTAAAGATTATAAACCATGAAAATAAAAGAGATAGCTAATAATATAGAATTACATAAGGCAGAAGATGGGCTAGCATTAATGTCTAATAATAAAGTGCTACTTCAAGGATTTACAGATATTGGAACCCTTGCCAATGGACTGGTCCCAATAATTTATTATAAGCAACAGCAATTTAAATATTTGGATACAGACACTCTTGAAATATTTGATATAAGCAATGTAAATTGGATTTCTGGGTTTCACTATGTAGGAAGTAACTTAACTTACCTGGGGCATAACTACAGAACAGACCCACTAAATAAACTTTCTAACTCCTATAAGTATTCTAGTGTAGAGGGAATGAAACCCGTTTTCGAAAATCTAGATGGGTGTGAAATGATGCTAAAACCCGAGAGAAAATTCAATGAAGATTTGCAGAAAATGCTTGAGACAGGTGTAAATAAAATGCAATGCACACTAACACCTGAATTAGCGCAGAAGTTGTTTAATGAAATAAAATATTACCGAATTGTAGGTAAAGGGTTTTTAGCAAAGGGATTAGCTATTGGAGCGCTACCCATTAAGTTGGAGGACGGCAGTAATTACAATTCTAGTGTATTTTCACTTTCTCAAAAAGATGAAACTTATGGTGTAATTGATGTTAGGACGAACAAACTAATTACTGAAATAATTCATAAAGTAATTGATGTTTGTCCTAATCTTATTAGAGCTGACTCAGATACATTTTTTAAGTACTAATCATTTTAAACTCAATATATTCTATGGATATCTCAGATTTAATCAAAAAACACTCCTTAAGTGCTATAGAAAAGGTTAAAAGAATCAATCCAAGCGCCTATTGGGATGATGTGAAGCTAGAAGATGTCTTAACCTACACTGAACTTGATTGGCTAAAAAATAATTTCACAAAGTTTAGTTTAAAAAAGTACTCCTCTCTCCTTGATTTAGACCTAACGGGTGTTCCTTGTGATGTTATCTGTGATGATTTTTTTGAATCTAAATCACTCCAAGATATTTCAAAATTAGGTGGTAAACTCAAGTTAAATAAATCGTTTTGTTCATTGATTAATTTAAAAAAATTGAATTTGGGTGCTGTACATATTACAAGCCTTCCAAAAGATTTTGGTAAATTAGGTCAACTGGAGGAATTACTTTTAAACGACACCAGAATTAAAAAATTACCCACATCTTTTTCTAATCTTACTTCTTTAAAAAAACTTACTGTTTACAATAAATTAATCAATATTGATGTTGATTTTCCGGCCTCTTTACAAGAAATTGATTTCAGAGCAAATAAGCTATCGGAGATTCCTGAGAGCCTTTTTTTATTGCCTAATTTACAGCATTTGGATATTTCAGATAACCCATTTACTGAAATCCCGTTTGTTAAGAATAATGCATTAAAAACCTTAAAAATTGCTAGAACACCCTTTGGTATATTTAAATCTAATATTTTAAAAGCCAAGCAATTTTATACAAACTGTGAAATTGAGGACCCTGTAAAATATGCTGATGATAAAACCCTCTATTTATCTACAACTAAAAAATATTATAGCAGCTCACATCCAAACGGTCATCATTCACATCATTAATATATTTTAACTAAAAAATAAAATCAGATATTATGGCAAATGAAATGAGAACTTTTGTTAAAGTTTTAAGTAACAAGAAACAAGTATCCAATAAGCTTCAAGAACTTTTTAGATGTAGACAGGGTAATAATGAAGTAGATGCCCTTGATATAATTAATTATATAAACGGAACAGACTATTCTTTTTCAGATGAAACATCTAAAGAAGATTGGGATAAAGAAGTAGATTTTCCAACAACCAATACTTGGAATAAACTAATAGGTTCTAAATGGTTATATGTAGAATATGTTCACGATAACCTTCCAAAGAATTGTAATATAGTAATTAGGTCTGCAAATTCAGTGCCAATTCCATTCCTAAAAACCTTACACAATATATTGTTGGAGATAGACAACAAGATTATTATAAAAGGGACCTATGAAGATGAAACCTATGACCCAAGTGGCGCATTTATTTATGCAGGTACTAATTACCATAATATGGAAGATTTAGATGAAATATACAATCAAGAAAAAGCGCTTGAAGACGATTTCTATAATGAAAAATGGCAGGATAAGTTATTTAAACTTGAACAAAACTTGGTTGATGCATTTCAGGAAACCAAAACAATTATGTCTTCAAATAATTTACTCCCAATAGTAGTTAAAATCAATAACGATAACATTGACAAATACTATTTAAAAATTTCAAATTTATTAATTGAAAATAAAATAAATTATATTAAAACAAATAAAACAAAATACTGGTCATCTTATGTATTTGATTGCGAAAAGGCTGATATTACCTTAAAAAGTTTAAAAAAATTAATAAAAAAAAATATATCAACTGCTGAGTTTTATGAAGATTTTTTTGCAATTGAGGTCATTAAAAGTACTTCACTAAAGGTTCAGCCCTCTGAGGAAAACGCTGCCTTGTTTAATTGCCTTCAAATAACAATTCCTTTTGAAAAATTATAATTTTTTTTTAATTTCTAATCAGATAATTTTTCCCATTCATTCCATAGCTTACCCAGAGAATCCCTAAAGGGTTCTACTTGAACCTGATTGTCTTCAAGTTCATCTAACAACCCTTCTATAGTATCTAATCTAGATTCTATTGCTGCTATTAAATCTTCTTTACTCATAATTTTATATATTTATGTGAATTTAATAAAAATCAATTACTTCTCTACATAGTAAAATAATATTCATGAAAAACTACACAATAGAACTTTACGGGTATCAGCTGAAGTTTTTATAAACTCCATTAAAGATGTTGTAGGTTTTTTAAAATAATAGCAATGTTTTAGTGTTGCTAATAACAGATAGATTATATCGTATACCACTTAGTTTTTTTAACACAGACATTTGATCATAATCATTACTCATATTTACAATAAACAATTGTTGAAATTCATTTTGTTGTAGATTGAGGATGTCACTAGTTTTTAATTCACCAAATTCCATTATAAAGTTTTCTTTTTCATTACTTGCTTTAATAGTATATAAGAGGTTAGTATCTATATTTTCATGTGGAGTAATTGAAACCGTTTCGATATAAATTTTATGATCACATAATATATTTACAAAATTAGACATTAGCCATTGTTTTAGTTTATTTTGAGAAAGCTGAAGTAAATCAACATTATCAAATAAAATTTGATTCTTCATTGCCAGTGAAATGTCCATAATGCTATTTTATAAATTAAATTCTAACCCTACCAAAAGTTCTGAATCTGTCTTTTTAATATCGATATAAGGCGTAGTATGATGTCTAATCTGTGTGGTTACATAAACAGCTATTTTATCAAACTCATAGTACCAACGTGGCTCAATAAAAAGCCGTGTATCTTTACTATTATCAAGGTTAATTTGATAATAAATACTAGTATTGATAAAAGATTTTTTTGATACGCTTACCCGGAAAAATGAACTCAAACTTACTCTGTAATTTTCAATCATTACTTCCTCGTTGGTGTCTTTTAAGTAAAGCTCATTTTCAAAAAAAACTCCTGCTGATACATCAAAATAATTCTCCTCTTTTTTGTAGATATTATGACGATATCCACCTCCTATTAAATTTCGATAATTAAGGCTTAATGCTCTTGATTTTTGACTTTGAATAAACGAAAATACCGAATGATTACCCAGGCTGTAATTATATCTTAATTGCGCTGTATAATCTGATGCTAACACTTCACTATTTTCTGAAATATATTCATAATTAAATAAAAGTCTAATTAGATGTTTATCAAATTTTTTACCAATTTGATTGGTGATATTAAATTGATACAGTTCTAAGTTACCAAATTTAAAATCTCCATTTATACCAAACCCTACAGTTAATGTAGAATCCATAGATTTCATTAAGTTTTCTGTATTAATAATGGCTTGACTTCGAACGTTAAATGTAAACAAAAGAACAATTGCGAAGCTTAGGTATTTCTTGTTAGTCATCTTATAATTATTTTTAGTTGCGCTATATATTTAGTTCTGAAATTTTTAATCATTTAAATTCAGTATATTTTTTCCAATTTCAATTCTCTTGTTTACTTCAGTACTGATGTAAATACTAATATCTTCTGATTCTATTTTTTGTATTGATTTTTTCAATAGTTTCTCTGCTGTTTTTTTATCAAATTCGTTTACTATTATTCCTAAGTTAACTTCTAGAACTGATTTTTGATATATTTCTTTGTTAGAACTTTCTTTAAAGTACTGCAATGCTTGTTGTATTAAATCGGCAGATTTTTTGAATTCATTATTCATAGCGAAAGCTCTACCTAGGTTGTATAGGGAAATACCATAAGATTTATTTTTCTCAAAACTCTCTTTATATTCTAGAGATTTTTGTGCACAAATAATAGTATTTTCAACATCTTTTAAATGATTTCTGTAAATATGTGAAAGATTTCCATAAGCTGTAGCTAAGGCCCTCTTAATCTTATCAGATTGCTCTAATTTAAGAAGTGAGTCAATACCCATCAATCTGTACTTTACACACAACTCTCCCTCTTTCAAATGTTCATAAACTTTACCTACATCATAGCATGCATTTGCATAATCTATAGTATTTACTCCAATAGATTCTTTGACCATTTTTAAATGATCTAAACAGACTTTCTTAAGTTCTTTATATTTTTTGGTAACCTCTAATACTTCTTTTTTTGCATCAATAAATTCAATTAATAAATTACTTAAAATTCCAAAATCAATTATCTTTTTTAAGTAGGTTTCACATTTTGTAAATTTCTCTAGCGCATCGTCTGGATGTTTAATTATGTAGGTGCTACCGCTCCAACTTCTTAAAAAACTTAATACTAATTCCACCCATAATTTATTAACGCCTTCACTTGATATTAAAAGCTCATGGTATTCCATAAACTCTACTGTAGCCTTCTCATCATTCTCTAAACCACTTGCTAGAAAATCTAATCTAAAATCTAAAATTTTAAACTTATTTGAGTAATTTTTTATGTTCTTTGTCTTTTCAACTAATTGTAGTGATCTTTTATCTATTTCTTCCTTTTTAATAGGAGTATCCAACCACATAAATTTTAATTCTTGTAGTTCAATTAATTGATTGTATTCTTCAGTTTTTTCTTCAATACTTGAATAAAAATCTTTTAAAATTTGTATGGATTCCTTAGCTGATTTGTGAGTATATAGGATGTATTCAATCCCAAATTGAAATTGAAGGTTCCCTTTGTATTCATTAAATATTTTATGCTTTACTTCTTCTAATTCTGAAACTTTGACAAACTTTTTTGATTCTATATGATGTTTGTTTTTTAAAATGAATAAGATAAATAACTTTAAATCTAAGGATACTGAATTTGATTTTGTTTCTATATGATATACGTGTTCACAAATTTCATTCAATTCTAATATACTTATGAATGAGGTACTATTTATTTGAATAAGGTACGAGATAAGATTAGAGATATGATTTAATTTCTTTGTGCTTATTAAAAAAGCATTAAACCCTAGTAATTTGTCCTCTTCCTCTTGCTTAACTAACCGAACAACTACCTCTAAAATTAATCTCTCAGCAATTTTTAAATAAGTGTCATTTATTAATAAAGATGATAGTCTTCTAATTATAGATAAAATTTCTTCAACACTGTGGTTGTGAGGGTTTTCAATAATTTTATTCTGAAGATATATGTATCGTTTATTATATTCTTTGATGATTTGTTTATCATCACTATCATCATCTTTATTAAAATATGATTTTATTGAACTTATGATTCTTTTATCTTTAAACTCGTAAATATTATCTTCGTCAGAAATATCAATTAACAAATCATCTTCAACTACCTTTTCTAAAAACCCTAAAACATCAAGTAATTCATAACCCCAAACTTGTGTTAGTATGTCTGCATTAAATTTATTTCCAATGATTGAGGCACTCTCCAAAAGGCGTTGCCATTTTTCATCATATTTATCAATAATTGTATGATAGAAGCTATCAACTTCCATATCATTAGGTAGACTATCAGTATCTATATTAGCAGTTAAAATATATCCACTAGGACTGTATTTTAATAACCCATCACTAATCCACTTTTCAAGTGTTTTGAAAATATATAAAGGAGTAATTTGTCCAAGTGTATTTTTCTCATTAACTAATTGGTTTAAAAGTGAGTTAATTTCAAGCAGCGAGTTATTTTGAATTTTAAATTTATTATTTTGTGTACTCAAATGCTTAACAAAATCTAGGGTATTAAAGTTATTGAAACTTAAAAGTTCTTCAACTTTAAATTTATAAGAGGAGTTATTATTAAGATCATTTGTAGTTGCTATTAATTGACTTATAGAAGGACCTCTATGTTCAAATATACTTTCTTCTCTTATAGAAAGGATGATACACATGTTTCCTCGCAGAAATTTATTTCTATTAATCATCTCAATAAACTTATTAAGAAAGGCATAACTTTCTGGATCTATCCAGTGGAGATCCTCCATAATAAAGATCGTCTTATTTTTTCTGCTTTCTAATTTATCTATGATTTCAATACACATTTCAGTTATTGATCTTTCTGAATTTCTTTCATACCCTCCAATAAATGAGGTGTCTATGTCTATAATAGCCGCTCCAACATTTACAGCCTTACCCATAGACTTCTCCATTCTTTCACCTCGATTGGAAAACGCTTCAATTTTAAGTAATTCTTTAAATCCCTCTAGGAAAGGCTCATAGGAAACAGCATTCTCTCCTTGTAGCTCATCACAATCACCATAATACCAATCCCACCCACTATGTTCAAATAATTCTTTTGTTTCTAATAACCCTCTAGTTTTTCCAATTCCTGCAGGACCAGATACAATCATTATATTTAATTCAGTATCAGACATTGAATCTACAATTTTGTTGAAAATAGCTTCTTTAGGATTTAACAATTCAGTAATATATGGGACATTACTAAGCAGTGTTTTGTTACTAGATTGATTTAAATTGTATTCATATTTTTTATTTAAATAATACCCTATTAGATAATGAGCAATTGACAAAGGAAGAATAACAACAATACTTACTCCTAAGTTTGCTATTGTTAATTCAGTTAGGATAATTGAGTTAAATAAAAGTAGCGCAACTGTTCCTAATATAATTCCATATACACCTTGTTTTTTTAGTGCAATATTTTTTGTGATTGAAGAAAACTGAAAATAAGATCTAGCCAATAAATCTCCAATTAATAAAGTAATTCCAATTAAAAGAAAATGTTCGGTTATTGGGTAGGTGTCAAACTGAATAATATAAAAAACAAATAATGGAAAGTATGTAGCATATAACGAAGAATTGGCAAAATAACGATATCCTTTTATGGTGTGGAAACCATCTAAATCCATTCTATTGATAAAGTATAGATTTATTATAGTTGGAACTATACTCATTCCTATAGTTATTGAGAACAGCCAAAATTTTGCTGAAAATTCTTCAAAATGCTCCTCTGCACTTGGCATTAAATAAGAAACAGAATAAATTAATAAAAATGAGAAGAGTAATGGAATTATAAAACTAATACCTACAAATTTCACTTTGTCAATAAACAGATTAAATAAATCCTTGATAATGTTATCGCTACTGTCAATTATTCTTTTTAATTTTTGGTTTAAAAAAGAAATTAACGCAATTAATAAAATAGATTTAATAATTAGTAACAGTATATATATAATACTGAACGAACGCTTATCGATATTAAAACCTCTTGTAAATATTGGCTCTGTAAATCCAGAATCTTTATGAAATGTGTAAAATTCTGTTTGAACTAACCACATAGAGTTATTAATCACATCCAAATCATTTACATTAAAGATACCTAGTCTATCGAGTTTTAATTTCTCACACAGCAACAATATAGTTTTTGAATCAATATTTCCATCAATAAGACTTGTGGTAGCTTTCTTACCTAGAACCTCTTCTAATTCATGTTTTGGTATTATGTAATGATTGGTTTTTTTTAATAATGTTTGATTTACAATTTCAAACATTTCATCATCACAAGAATTTCGTACAACTATTGATGAGATATTAGTGTTTAGGATAGGCCCATTTTCAACAGCTGGATATTTAGAGTTTAGAAGTTTTTCAAGACTACTATCGTAAGCGTATTCTATTGGATCATCAGCAAAACCCATATAATCTGGAAACCCGTTAAAAAACGGAAACAATTCAATTTTATGGTTTATATTTTGATCGCAGGTTGCTAAGGTTAAATTAATTTTATTTTTAAAATCAAGAGCAAACTGGTTTGTAGAATCTATAGCTAAAATAGAATCACAATAAGATTTATTTAGATTTAAGTAAAACTTACTATTATCAATTTGTCTGGTGATATAATCTAAAGATGATACATGATTCTTAAGCCTTTTAATTTTTAGAGAATCAATAACAGGATTAGCCCATAAAAAGTTTGATACTACTAAAAATAATAGCGTTGTGATTTTTGAATTCCTCATTAAAAATTATAAAAGTTATCGGGGTAAATAAAATATTAAAACACCGTTGTATTTATTATTTTAATATATTGCAAAATACAAAAAAAATTTATTTTTATTTTATGAAGATTATACATGTAGACCTTGATGGGGTTGTTGCCGATTTTGAAAAAGGTAGGAGAAATCATCCTTTATCTACTGTTACTCCCTATATCGGGAGGCCCGATAAATTACCGGGAGTTTATGAGCATTTAGAACCTATTACAGATGCGATAGCATCAGTAAATAAACTATTAAATCACAAAGATTTTGATGTGTATTTTTTATCAACTGCTCCATGGGATAACCCTGAGGCATGGATGCATAAAAGACTATGGGTTGCTAAATACTTCAACGAAAAATTAGTCAGAAAACGATTAATTTTATGTCATCATAAACATTTACTTATTGGAGATTATTTAATTGATGACAGAAGATTTAATGGTGCTTCAGAGTTCAAAGGGGAGTGGTTGCACTTTGGTTCAGAAAACTTTAGAGACTGGAGTAAAATACTAAAACACTTAAATATATAATGATGATAGACAATAGAAAATTAAGTGAACTAAATGCCAACTTTAATGAAAGTCAAATCTATTCCCATTCAGAATTGAGGGCTTTTTTTGAATCCAATAAGCTTTTTTCTATAAAAAATGTTGCAGCATACAGTTATAATAGATGGAATAGAGGGTTGTCAGATATATTTCCTGTTTTAGAATGGATTAATAGAGGAACTTACAGGTATTTAGGGGCTAATTTTGAGTATAACGGAATTATTATACATCATCCACAAGGAGGTATCCCCTACAAAATAGGACATTGGGAAAATGGAAAATTATTATTCATTGGTGGATTTGATAGTTTTGTAGATTGGCGTAACTCAAAGGAGAATGGTATAAAAGTAGCAGATTTAAATTCAAAAATAGTATTTGAGTCGAGTGATGGAAAAATTCTTCAAAAAAAAATATTAACAGACTCAAGAGACGATGATATTAAATTTGAGGAAGGGTATTCTTTAACATTATTTGATTCTACTTTAGGAAAATTATTAAGATTTAAAGGAGAGGGAGATACATTTGAATTTGGTAAATTTAAATATACTATCAAACAGATTAATTAGAGGATTTAGTTTTTTTCAAAGTTAGAATACATTATAAATATGTATTAGGTGTTCCTATTTATCTTGAAAATTATTTCATACATGACACCCCATAAAATATAACTTTGGAAGCTCCAATAACAAAAAGTTATTTCCAAAAATAATATTTGGAGCAGAGAGGAGTGAAGTCGAACTATTTTGGGGAGGATTTAAAGCTCTTCATTTATTAGTTTTTTATACACCCCATCAAAGTATACTCCATAACCGGCACAAACCATGCATTATTTATCAATCATAACAACTCTACCAATACCATCCTCATC